>ENA-OYZN01000021-OYZN01000021.1-human-gut-metagenome-genome-assembly--contig:-NODE-21-length-131795-cov-32.740739_pt1 | contig 131795 bp, 115 predicted proteins | sample MGYA00243294_ERZ653483 | MGnify/ENA primary metagenome ERZ653483 (study PRJEB26926, sample SAMN06165155) | human gut metagenome | biome: ENVO:00009003; feature: ENVO:2100002; material: ENVO:00002003... | reverse complement strand
TATGAAGTAGATTTTTTGTATCATGATGGAAAAATTGAAAGCCTTACATGTTCCTGTTTTTGCAGTTCTTCTTGTAAGCATGAAGTTGCTACGATGCTGCAACTTCGGGAAACCCTGCAAAAGATCGAAAAGCATTACAAGGAGGAATATGAGCAGACAGGATATTTTGCAGCCATAGATAAAGGCGCATTGTTCATGTTTGCGATTGATGGAAAGGAACCAGGAAAATTTTTTCTATAGAAAATTGGGGTGAAACGGAGGAAGTCTCGATGTTTGGGGCGATATTAGGTGATATAGTAGGCAGTCCATATGAATTTGACAGAGGACATAAAACGAAGGGCTTCCCTTTATTCTCCGAAGGGTCAGTCTTTACGGATGATTCCGTCATGACAATTGCCGTAGCGGATGCGCTCATGCGTTCCCTCAATGCAGACGATGATATTATCCGTGTCAATCTGATAGAAAGGCTCCGCTATTGGGGACACAAGTATTGGCAAGCAGGATATGGACAGCGCTTTTTTCAGTGGCTGTTAAAAGAGAATCCCCAGCCCTATAACAGTTATGGCAATGGATCTGCTATGCGCGTTTCTTCGGTGGCGTGGCTATACCATGATATATCTTCCGTAAGGAGAGTAGCAAGGATATCAGCGGAAATTACCCATAATCATCCTGAAGGGATTAAGGGAGCAGAAGCTACCGCAAGCGCCATCTTCCTTGCAAGAAACGGCAGTAGCAAAGCGGAAATCAAGCGCTATATAGAATGCGAATTCGATTATGTTCTCAATAGAACCTGCGATGAAATCCGTCCAGAATATCACCATGTAGAAACTTGCATGGAGACAGTACCAGAAGCAATTACTGCCTTTCTGGAAGGAGAAACCTTTGAGGATGTGATCCGCACTGCAGTATCCCTCGGCGGCGACAGCGATACTCTTACAGCTATTGCTGGCAGTATTGCAGAAGGATACTATGGCATCCCAGATGCATTAAAGGAAGAATGCAAAGCCAGATTGCCCGAACCTTTGCTACAAGTAGTGCTGCAATATGAGAACTGTTTTGTTGTCAACACATAAGCAATACACACACACTATACAGTGTTATGAGGTGTTTCTATGTCAAGAAGCAGAGTAGAAAAAGTTCATTGTCCAAACTGTGATGCAGAGAATCATATATTGATTTGGGAAAGTCTAAATACCAAGCTAAACCCAAAAGAAACAAAACAGTTATTAGATGGTACATTCTTTGTTTTTGAGTGCAACCAATGCAACTATAAAACCTTAATGGACTATGCGATACTTTATCATGACATGGAAAATATGTGCATGATATATTATGTTGGTGATGATCAAATTGATAAAACAAAAGGTATCTTTGAGTATGCTAAGAAAATTGGTGATCCTGAATATAATAAATGCTATCGCCATCGCATAGTGACGAGCCAAATTGCATTACGGGAAAAGGCGCTGATTTTTAATTATGGCCTTGACGATAGAATGATCGAGATAGCAAAATACCTTTGTTATTGCCTTGCTACTGAACAGCATCCTCAGGAGCATATCGAAGATGTGCGTTTTATGGTTAATTCTGGCCAATACGAAGTATGCTTCCTATCGGAAAAGCCTATGTATGTAACTATAGATCAAAGAATGCTCGATTACGTTTGCAAAGAGTTTGCTTCAAAGTTCACGAAAGATGATGATAGAGAAACAATAATCGACTTTAATTGGGCAAAAGAAAAGGTACAAAAAGCATGAGTCTGGGATATTCTGGATTATGTGTGAAAGTAATGGAAGATGATGAGGTGGCAATCTACTCCTACGCTGGAGAAAACCTGAATGATGGTGTATCCAAAATTGGAGATGCACTTTTGCAGGACGGTATGATCACCATTTACAAAAGATGCCTTGAAGAGCCGGAAATACATTCCTGGCTAAGACGAATGCCATCAGGAAAAAAGAAGCTGGTTGCGAAAAGAATACCACATTTTCCGTCCGTTGATGAGCATATACAAAATGGCGATATTATGATTGACAAGGAATGCAAAAATGCGTTTTGCAAAGGCTATTCCTTTGATTATATAGCTTATCGGCTATTGGTACATATTTTTGTAAATTACCAGAAAAAAGGGGAACTTCCTGAAAAGGATTCTTTTATACAATGATTTACCAAACTGATCGCGAGTTATTATTCTACTACTATACATATTCTTTGAAAGAACTACTTGAAGAGTACAAATCTACAGTAGAATACTTGGATAAGCATCGCAGTAATGAACCTTCAGTAAAGCGGAAGTACAAACATGAACATGATGTCTGGGTATCCCTCAGTCACCATTGGTTAGATACTATCCAAGCAATCAGAAACGCAATACTTTTTAAGAAAATTCTAAAGTGGGAGGATACTATGTTTATAGATGAAGACCTGTCTCATGTTGTTGTTCTTGCCTCTCCCCCTTTAAATGGATATACCCCGGATAATATCCGGGAGCTACTGGAGGCTGATCCCAGGGATGCATGCATTGCTTCTGTAACGGCTGCAGTCAACAATCAAGTTGGCTGGCTTGGGCATCAATGCGATGATCCCGAGAATGATGAACAAACTAACAAGCGTTTTTCCAGTGAATTTGATGCTTGGTATGTTTTGTACAAGGAATTGGTCGATAGGATCATCCATCGGCTCATGGAACAAAATAAGAACGAAGGCACAAATTATCCTGTTACAGGCGAAGGCATGCATTATATCATAGAGCCTTTTATGAAACAAAATGGGTATAGGGATGGTGCCGGTTGGTGGGTAAAGAATAAAGATTAAAAGCACAATTATTCCAATGGTTCATTTTGAAAGCATAATATAGGCGCATTTATCCATGGAGGCAGCAAAATGCTTCACTCAATATCCAAGAAGATACAGCTATTATGTGAGAATAGCAAAAATGTGGTTCTGGGATTTCTCATTGAACCAATTTGCAAAAGGAGATATTGCTTTATCATTTTCAAAGCGAATAATCAAATGTCTCTACTTATGGGGTCGCACGATACAACAGAGTTTCTCGATTTTATAAAAGCTTATGTGCCGGAAGGGTGCTCATTTTCAGAATTTCACAACAGAATTGCAGTGAGCGAACCTTTTGTTGCTGCATATAAAAGCCGTTTCTTTTCAAGTCAGGTAATTACTGATGGTGATACGATCCAGCTCATAGAAGAAGTATATAACCTTGACTTTTCTACACCGAAAACATGGTGTGGAGGACTGGATGGTTTTTCTATGGATTGCTATATAGCTGGGGAAAAAGAAGAGTTACATCTCTGGTGTTACTATTATGATGAATACTATTTGCCTGTTGCAAAGCTTGCAAATAAAATGTTAAGCCTTGCTGGGGTAAATGAAGATTGGAGGTTTCATCTCATCATGCGACCAGAATGTTGCTAAGGCAAAATAGGAAGATCACATAGTCTATCGTACAGCGTGCGTGCACGGCTATTAGAAAGAAGTTAATTATGGATATTATCGGTTTAGGCGAAAAATCAACAATGGTGCAGATGTATCATAATCTATACTGCTCAGACTTTCGCTGCAACAAAATAGTTTTTGCGCCAGACAGAGTTGCCCATTGCTTTTTCATCGTCAATTATTTGCACAAAAGGGAAGTAATCCGAGATCAAGCAGAGTATTATCTGAATAGTCAATGCAGAAACTATGAATTCTTCGGTGAATACAGTGCGCAGTGGGAACTCATATTTGACGATGTAGATATTGACCTTCATCCTGATGTGGATAGCGATGACATTGCGCTGACTATGGCTTGGGAGAAAATGGATTGCTTTGTTGATGCTCTTGCACTTTGCAGAACGGTAGTAATTCGAACCTTTGTGTCCGATTACCACCGTTCTTCTTTTTGTGAAACAGGCTAAATCTCGATGGTTTTAGCCTGTTTCTATATCGCGACAAATCGGACACTCGATGAACAAAAACGCGAAAAACGCTTCACAAAAAGCTGAAATCACGGAATTCGAACCCTTTTGTCCGATAGACTTGGATTACTTCATGTCAGCATAAAAGATTTCTTCCATGGCATTCGGCGTTTTGTAGTGTATTGCGCCATGGGGACGACGTTTATTGTAAAATTCGATATAGTCGTCTATCCCCTTCAAGAATTCCTTTTCGGATTTGTATTTTCTTCTATAGAGTTCTTCTTTCTTGAGATATGAAAAAAACGCTTCCATCACCGCATTGTCATGGGGTGTTCCTGATTTAGAAAACGATTGTACCACCTGATGGTCATTTAGCAACTTCTTAAAAGCAAAGGAGGTATACTGGCATCCGCGGTCACTATGAAAGATCAAACCGGGTACAGGTTGTCTTTCGCTGTATGCCTTTCTGAAGGTAAAGGTTATCAACTGGGTTGCGCTCTTCTTGGATACCCGATAAGCAATAACTTTTCTGGAGAAAAGGTCTATAATGGCACAGATATGATAATAGACATCATTGAACTTAAAAGCCGTTATGTCGCTGACCCATACACGGTTTGGCTCCCGAACATGGAACTGTTGTTGCAGAACATTCTTGTTCTCTCCTTTTTGCCACTTCAAATACGCACGCTTTGAACTGGTACTGATGCTTTGTATTCCCATTTCGACCATGAGTTCATAGACCAGCTTTTCAGAGGTAGCCTGCCCGCGCTCTCGCAATATAGCAGTTATCTTTTTCGCGCCAAACAATTGGCGAAATTCATTGAAAACATTGAGTATATGCTCTTTTAGCTCTTCCCGCCGCCTTGCGTTCATGGTATCTCCATGCTTTCCACGAAAAATATGGTTATAGAAAGTACCCCGTGGAACCTTAAGCGCTTCGCATAGCGTGTGGACATCATATTGCCCATACAGACCTTCCAAAGCAATTAGTCGTTCCTTGGTTGGGGAAAAAACAGTACAGTCTACGGACTGAAGGATCTCAACTAAGTTTTTATATTTTTCTACTTGACGCTTTAAGGAGTTGACCTCCCGCATGGTGATTTTGATTCTATCGGCATTGACCGGCAGATCGATTTGTTTCTGCCACTCATAGATAGTGCTACGGGCAATACCGGTTTCAGCACTAATTTCGAGTACGGATTTGCCTTTCTGAACCTGTAAAAGCACCTCGGTTTTTTCTTTTTCTGTATACTTTGCCATTTTTCTCTCCATGTGTTTTGGATTTATGGTATCATATTGTTAATCGAAACTGAGAGGAGAGTGAGGACAATGAAAAACAGACGTGCCAATGCAGTATTGTTTGGATTTGATTTCCAAAGAAATGCCGCCATTGTTCTCATGTTGGAAAATATTAAGGAGTTGCGTTCTGTGCGCCTTGAGGGCAATGAAGAAGATATTGAACTGACATTGGAGAATGGTCGTAAAATTCTTGCCCAGGCAAAAGCGGTGGAAAAAAGCAGTTCCGATTTTTCTCATGTGCGCGAGAATCTTAAAAAGGCATTGGTTTCTCTTTCAGAAGGCGCACAAAAGACATATGCTCAGCAGTTGATCTTTATTACCAACTCTCCCAATCCGTTCAATGACGCGGATTCAAAGAGCGTTTTCTGTGGACTGCCTACTCGCAGGTCTTTTTCTGATCTGCCTCCATCGGCACAAGAAATAGTACAAAAATATCTGGAAGATATAAGTAAACCGCTTGATTTGCAGAAATTTACGGTACAGGTATTTCCATTCGAAACCGATGATGATACGGAACGATATAAAGCCGTCACGCAGGCTGTGAATGATTTTATTGGCAGTCTTAACGTGAATGTATCACACGGGCTTGGCAAATGGTTGCTCCAAGTGTGGCATGACGACATATTAATCAATGGCACCAAAAAGAATGCTTCCATTCGATTAGATAAAAAGGACATTGTATGGCCTATTTTAGTATACGAGACCGCCATTGATCGTTGCGATGAAAACTTTTTAAATCAATTTGACATCGGAGTTTATGACGAGGTCGTTCGCCTGTATAGCAGTACCATCGATACCTGTTGTGAGCGCATCGAGTTTTTTACAAAGATCCTTTATGACTATACGCAGTTTCCCAGCACAAAAAAACACATGGATAAGTGCCAAGAATTCATTGACCATTCCTGGGAAAATTATAAATTAGAGTTTTCTTCAGGGGGTATTGACGAAGAAACACTGGAAGCACTCACAAAAATCGTTTTATACAATGTAATCCGCCGAAGAATTACCATTGATAAGGTCAGGCAGGGGGTGAACCTGTGATTTTTCAATCCATCCAAATAAAAGAGGGGTTTGCAGAGCGTACTTTTGACTTCACAGATGGTGTTAATCTCATATTCAGCAAGGAAAACAGCAAAGGAAAAACGACCCTGTTGCGCTTCATGTTGTACTCTCTTGGGTACAACATCCCCAACACCAGAAAAATCAAGTTTGACCGTTGTGAGGTTGTTTCGCAGATTTTGGTAGACAAAGTTGGTGATATAACTTTGTCTCGCTACTCTAATGATTATATTGAAGCTACTGTTGCTGACGAAAAGAAAACATACATATTGCCTGACCAGTTACATGATCTACATAGAATAATTTTTGGTACAGATAATACAGCTATCCTGAATAATCTCCTCGGTGCAATTTATGCCGACCAAGAAAAGGGATGGACTCTTCTTAATCGCGGCACTGCAATAGGTAGCATCAGATTCAACATTGAAGAGCTAATTCGCGGCCTATCTGGTCGTGATTGCAGTGATTTAATTCGAAGAGAAGCAAAGCTTTCTAAGGAACTTTCCAAATACCATCAGATTGCCAGCATTGCCAAGTATCGAGAGGAAATTATTGCAAATAGCGGAACACTCGTATCAGATTCCTATTCAGCGGAAACCGATGCTGCCGTAGCACAATTGCTAATGCGTAAAAAGGCTCTGCAGAGCGAGTTGAAGAGAATCGATAAAACCCTTTCGAATAACAAACGTATGCGCCAGTATGTAGCTGAAATGAAATTAACAGTTCAGCTACCGGATGGTACAATATTTCCCATAACTACAGATTGCATCGTTGGATTGGCGGACACGATAGATTTTTTGATTGCCAAGCGCAAAATTGTCTCTGCTGAGTTGCGTTCTGTAATGCATCAGTTGGCAAGCATTCAAAAAGAACAAGAGAATGAAGCGGAGCAATTAGACTTTTTTCAGTCAGAGAGTATGATTGATATTTTCGACAGACGAATTGCGTCGATTCCCATTAATGCGGTTGCCATTAATAAAGAAATTAGCCGCTTGGAAAAAGAACTTAAGTCCTTGCGCGGAGAGATATCCCGAAAAACCAAGTCGGATAGCAGCGTGGTGATGTCTCTTTATGAAAATATGGTAAAGTATGCTGCTGAGCTTGGTGTGGGAGATAGCGAATCTATTGCATCTTCATATTTGTTTACTTCAAATTTAAAGGAACTGTCCGGAGCCGTACTGCATAAGACGGTTTTTGCCTTCCGGCTGGCATATATCATCGAAATCGAAAAGCATTTGGGTATTAAACTGCCAATTATTCTGGATTCACCCAGCGGGAAGGAAGTAGATCAAGCCAACATTCAACTGATGATGGATATACTGAAAAGAGATTTTTCTGGCAATCAAATAGTAATTGCTTCTATTTTCAAGTATGATTTTAAGGCCATGAATATCATTGAGATTCAAAATCGGCTTATTGAGACTTGATTAGATTGTTGTTAAAACACAGAACATCATTCTGAAATCATGTACGGCAGACTGCATCTATTATGCTGATTAAACCCACCTTTGCGTGGCTATCGTGCGGATGATGGCCTTTTATGTTTTGCATTGTAAGAAAAGCACCGTTCTATATGGCCGGATGAGATTCGCCCGAGGATACTTCATATGACACAAGATGAAATTCAACAACTTCAAAAGTGTGCCGAACTTGGAAATGCGGATTGTCAGTACCGTCTTGCGATGATGCATATTTATGGCGACGGTGTTGCGGAAGACAATATCGCCGCATTTGAGCTGTTGCGGAAGGGTGCCGCACAGAACCATACGGAAGCCATCTATAACCTTGGAATTTGCCATCACTATGGTTACGGCACAGAAGTTGATCTGCCCATGGCGTTTTATCTGTACCTGAAAAGCGCCAATTCCGGGTATGGCAAAGGAATGGAGCTGGTCGGCCGGTTTTACAATCAGGGAATCTATGTTGCCCGGAACCGTGAGAAGGCGGAATACTGGCTCAAAAGAGCCATGGGCAGTGAAGATGCCGAGGCAGCCGAAGAAGCGGGGAAAGAGTTGATTCGCTGTCCACAATGACATAAGGAGCAGCAATCCGAAACGGATTTTTAGTCCTTCTCAGGCTATATTCAAAACAGGGTTTTAGTCTCCCCTCCTATGCCACCTACGCATTTTTATATAACATGCGCAAACTGAGGAGATTTCGACAAAAAGGCATGGATTTTTTTATCATGCCTTTTTTCCTGCAACGCATCAAAGCCACCCTAACGCAGAGCCGATGCGCGTTTTCTTCTTTTAGCCCGTTTTTCGCTTTTTATTTGGGATCGTCATCCGTTTTCAGCCCCACGACTTTGTGCGGTTGATACGGTTCTTCCAGATAAGCGATATCTTCAGCGGAAAGTGATAGTTCAAGCGCTCCCGCCGCATCCTCCAGATACTTTGCTTTTGTAGCTCCGATGATGGGCGCCGTCATGCCCTTCGCCATATGCCATGCAATCGCAACCTGTGTCATGGTGGCGCCATGTTTTTCGGCCGTTTCATGCACACGCCGCACAATTTCATAGTCCGTTTCCTGCGTTCCGTCATATTTTTGGGAAGCGGTTCTGTCCATTTGGCTGCGCGGGCTATCCGATTTCCACTCCACACGGGCAAGGCGCCCCGCCGCGAGAGGGCTAAACGGCGTCAAAGCTACGCCTTCCTGCTTGCAAAGCGGGATGATTTCCCGTTCGTCCTCGCGATAAAGGAGGTTATAGTGGTTCTGCATAGAGCAAAACTTTGTCCATCCATTCCGCTCGGCAGCAACCTGCATACTGTAAAACTGGTATCCGTACATGGCGGAAGCGCCCAAAGCGCGGACCTTTCCGCATTTTACGAGGCCATCCAGCGCCTCCATGGTTTCCTCAATCGGCGTCGTTCGATCAAACCGGTGGATGATGTAAAGATCAACATAATCCGTGTTCAGCCGTTTGAGTGAACCATCTATTTCACGCTGAATTGCTTTTTTGGAAAGATGCCCTTCATTAAAATAAACCTTTGTCGCAAGGATCACTTTATCCCGTGATACGCTGTTTTTGATCGCCCTGCCCAAATATTCCTCGCTTGTGCCGTGGGAGTACGTATTTGCGGTATCAAAAAAAGTAAAGCCCAAGTCCAACGCCTTTCTGACAATGGTTTCCGTTTCCTCCGGATTGAGCGTCCACATGTGAGAATCGCTGAACGGTTGTCCAAAGCTCAGGCACCCAACGCAAAGGCGTGAGACCTCAATGCCGGTTTTTCCGAGTTGTCCGTATTTCACCTTGTCCTCCTTAAGGTTAAATATGCTGCAAAACGATCACGCGGCAGTATGCGGTTTCCCGCATGCTGCCGCTTTTTCAAAAGTGTAGCCCGTCTTATTGGTTGATCGCTTCCATGTAAGCGCCGACTGCCGTACCGTAACGGATGTCACAACCGCATGCTTTCAGAGAGCGTTCCACAGCGCTGAGCGCTTGCACGATCGTATTTTGATCGATATTGCCCATGTGGCCAAGGCGGAATGCTTTCCCTGCATATGCGCCGAGCGCACCCGCAACAACAACGCCTTCTTCAAACATCGCAGCACGGAATTTCGCATCGTCGACCCCGTTCGGATAGATGCAAACGCTGAGGGTGTCTGCGCGGCATTCCGGCTTTGCCAGAATGGAAAATCCAATGGCTTCGAGCGCCTTATGGATCGCCTGTGCATTTTTATGATGCCGTGCATCGCGTGCCTTAAGCCCCTCTTCGCTAATGATGGCAGTCGCTTCTTTCATTGCCCACACCAAGTTGACCGCCGGCGTCGCAAAATATTTTGCAGGGTTTTCCATGATAGGGAGCCACTTTTCAAAATCGACATAGTATTCCGGGATGGTGCCCAGAGATTTACGGCGTGCAAGCGCCCGCTCGCTTGCCCAAAGGATCAGCATACCCGGGCAAACGCCGAACGCCTTCTGAGATCCGGTAAACAGGATGTCGATCCCCATGCCGTCAACATCCGTGAATTCCGCCGCAGTCGCCGCAACGCCGTCAACGATGAACATGGTTTCGGGATGTTTCTTCATCATCTTGCCGATCTCTGCAACAGGCGCAAGCACTGCAGTGGAAGTATCGACGTGCGTTACGGTCATCGCAGCATACTTCTTCTCGCTCAGCTTCTGGTCAATAGCTTCCGGTGAAACTGCGGTTCCCCACTCGGCGCCCAACACGTCTACGTTCAAACCCTTTCTTTTGCAGATATCGATGAATCGATCCCCGAAAAAACCGTTGCTTACGATCAAAATGTTGTCACCGCGCTTGGTCACATTCGAAATTGCCATTTCCATGGCCAAAGTGCCTGTTCCGGCAAGGGGAAACGTCTGGCCGGAGCAATTGAACAACTTGCCAAGGTCATCAATCAGTTCTTTATAGTCCTTTACAAAACGCGGGTCGCCAAATGCCTGAATTTCACGTCCCATTTGTTCCTGAATAGACTTTACCACCGGCGTAGGGCCAGGGATCATGACAAGAACATTCTTTTCCATTTTTCTTACTCCTTTGTGTCTATAAACTAAGGCTGCGTTCGCAGTCCCGTTAACTGTTTTTCAGTCGATATCCCGCACGGCGATCCCTGCATTCACCAAGGTGCTGCGGACATAAGCGCGAACTTCCTCACTCGCACGCCGCAGCGGCAGGCGTGGTTCACCGCCGAAGAGTCCCACATATTCCATTGCCGCCTTCAACCCGGCGATGCCGTATTTCGTTGTTACAGCAGCGTTTACAGGCATGAGACGCAAAGCAAGCTGCCTTGCTTCTTCCGCCTTCCCTGCCTCAAAAAGCTCAATCAGCTCTGCGCATTCATTTGGAAGCACGTTTGACAGCGCAAGCGTCCCGCCCTTTGCGCCAAGATAAAGGCTTGGAAGCAGGAACGCCCAGTTTCCGGCTAGAACCGAAAAGTCAGGTTCAGTGTCCCGAATGGTTTCAGTGATCTGCACGATGTTGCCGGACGTATCCTTGACCCCCACAATGTTCGGGTGACGCGAAAGCTTTGTCTGCAGCGCCGAGGACATGTTTACGCCGGTGTTCGCAGGCATGTTGTAAAGGATGACCGGCAAGGGAGATCGGTCTGCAACGGCGGTGAAGTATTCCTCCAGCACATCGTCCTTCATGCTGCCCTTGTAATAGAATGGCGTTACAAGCAGCACCGCATCCGCGCCGCATTCCTTGGAAAAGTTGCAAAGGTGCAGCGTTTCATCAAAGCAGTTGCTGCCCGTTCCGACCACAACGCGCTTTTTTCCCGCAATGCGTTTGCAGCAATGCCGTATTAACTCCTCTTTCTCGCTTTCCCGCAGCGATACGAACTCGCCATTGGAGCCCATAACTACAATGCCTTCCAGCTTTGAAGAAATCCAGAAATCCAAATTTTCGTCCAGCTTGTCGTACGCGATTTTATCGTCGATGAATGGAGTTGCGATTGGGCAATAAATCCCCTTCAGATCAAACATGGTTTTACCTCCGCATTGTTTATGTGGCATCTGCGCCGCAACGCACCGCCTATTGTTCATCATCTGTCAAAACATCGTCATCGTCAAATATCAATAACCGAATAAACCTTATTTATGCTTTTAAATAACGATTCTAATACAGGAAGCAACGTCTCCCTTAACTTACAGGCCTTCCCCTTGTTTTTCATTCGATTTGCATACGCCGGAAATCCCCTGGCTGCTCAGATTCATCGCCATGGCGATGAATGCTTCGGCCGCCTTGGAAACATACCGTTTGCGCTTGTGAACCAAGTTGATGCAGCGCTTTACATTTGGGCCCGTAAGCTTATAATAAAGCAATTCTTCTCCCGGATTGGTAAGCTTCACCGCCGTGTCTGAAACAAAGGTCACCCCCAAATGTTGTGCCGCAAGGCTGCAAGCGGTTGTCAATTGGTTCAGATACATGAATACCTTTGGCTCAAACCCGCTTTCCCGACAAAAGCGCAAGCCACGGCTGTTCATGTCATGCCCCTTTTCCAGCATCAAAAACGGACGTTCACGAAACAGTTCCAAAGGGATGCACGGCCATTGTTCGTCCACATGCCGGTTGCGCAACACGTCCGCAGCAGTAAGTGCGCAGGCAGCTTTGCCGCTATTGAGCGTGTCATTTGCAGGAACCGCAAGCAGGATATATTCCTCAAACAGTGGATAAACCTGAAAAAGCTCTTGATCAAAATCATGGCTTTCGATCAACAAATCCACATCCCCGTTTAAAGTCATTCCCTGCAGGGAGACGAAGTCAGACTCTGCTATGCTTACGTGAATGTCCGGATACACATACAAAAACCTGGCAATCAGATGCGGCAAGAGATAGCTGGAGAACATATGCGCTGCCCCCAGGGTCAGGTTTCCCGTTTTCAGTTCGCGGTAGTCTTCCAAATAAGCCTGCATGTCCCGTTCAGTGGCAAGGATCCTTTGGATATATTCCATCACCACCTCCCCTGCATCCGTGAGCTTTACGGGCGCAGTGCTGCGGTCAAAAATCTGAACCCCGATCTCATTTTCATATCTTTTAATGGTAAGGCTTAATGAAGGTTGCGACAAATAGAGCTTTTGCGCAGCGCGTGAAAAGCTCTGCTCCCTGTAAACTTCATATATATATTGCAGTATGCGGAACATAGGTGCACCTTACTCCTTGCATCAAGGCGTTTCACCCTCAGATTGGATTATGCAAAGGCACGCTTCCATTATCTTGAAAAAAGCGTCCAACTGATCGCTGGTATAGTATTCGGCAATCTTTCCGAAAAATTCCGTTGTATGCTCATCATCGTATTTTATATGCAGTTTTGTCAGCTGCTTTCCCTTGGCCGTTGGCCAAAGCGAAATACGCTTTCCATGAAATTCCTGCGGAGTTTTCGTGATGAGCCCTTTCTTTTCCAGCTTGGAAACGCTCTGTGAAACAGCGCTTTTGGTTCGCTTATTTGTCTTTGCAATCTCAGTGACGGTAATGCCCGGATTAAAGTATATTTTTTCCAGAATATGCATTTCGATTGCAGAATAAAACTCACCATTTCCATAGTCATGCGGTTTCGCGTTTCTATCCACATAAAGCGTAACATAGTCGTGTATCAGGCTGCTCTTTTTATAATTTGGCCAAGTCTCCCAGATATTTTCTTCCCGAATTATTAACATAGCTCCTCCCAATACATCAACTTTGCCCCCAAATACGGCATGTCCCTATTTTTCGCATTTTGTAATTATATCAAATTCAGTATGGAATCGCAAATAGGATACCATATTTTGTGCTATATTGTCGAACTTGCCCAGCATGAATATAAACCCGGTGCATCGTTTGCCGTTTTTTTACAACGCCGGGCGGTAACACTGCCGCCCGGCACGAATCTTGGTTTAATCTTTTTTCCGCAGTGCAAGCAACATGGGAACGGTATTCGTTTCAAACAGCCTTTCGATATCCCAGCCGGGAAGTTGGCCGCTGCCAAAAATCTTACGCTGGGTGACTTCGGCTTCAACGGACTCCTCTGATTTCTGGAGTGCGTCTTCATAACCATCCGGCGGGAGAACGACAACGCCGTCTGCATCGCCAAATATGATATCGCCCGGATGTACGATAGCGCCAGAGCAGGTGATCGGAATCTGCACTTCGCCCGTTACGCCAAGGATCACGGTGGTCACGCAGGAAATACCGGTGCAGAACACGGGAATGTCCAGTTTCTTAATGGCAACAGAATCCGTTGCAGGCCCGTCAATAACCAAGCCGGCCATACCGCAGCCCTGAGCATAGGTAGCGACCATCTCTCCACAGCAGGCAAAGGTATCATCCCCGCAGCGATCCACAACGATGACGGAACCTTTGGGCGCCTTGCTGATCGCATAATAAATGCCGCAAGAATCTTTGCCCGGGATACGCAGCGTATAGGCCGGACCGACCATGCGCTTTTCCCCGATGTTGAGGGGCTTCATCTCGGGTCTCATGTAGCCACCGCCGATGTAATGCCCCATCGTTGCCGGGTCAACCTTCATAAACCGTTCGATTAGTTCTTTTGTCAGCGCCATTTTGTTCATGCTCCTTTATATTATGGTAGATACTGCCTCAGCATCATGCTGAATGCAAATTTAGCAAACCATGTTAATGCATTTAACTTCTTCCACGCGAATTCAGGACTAATTTTTTAATTTATTATGTTGACAATTCCCGAATCCGCTATTATACTAACACCAACAAGAAGTTAAGTTCGTTAACACAATCGCGTTTAAAAAGATGATACCAATACAGGTACCAAAAGTCAACAAAGTTTGCGGACTTCCGCAATAAAAATACCATCCACAGGAGGAAAAACCATTGAAGAGTAAGCTAGCACTGCTGTTGGCCCTGATGCTTCTGGTAAGCGTGTTCTTCGGCTGCCAGGCAACCCAGCAGCCCGATCCCACCCAAGCCGGCAACCAACCAAGCACCGGTGACAACACACAGACACCGACCCCTGATTCTTCCAATACCGGTGACAATACCGACCGCGTTGCGAAGGACACCATCACAATCGTAACGGAATCTGAGCCGGAGACCCTCGACCCTGCCAGCGCCAACACCGATGCGATCGCACTCACCCTCGGCATGATCGGCGACCATCTGTTTGACCTTCAGGCCGACGGCAGCATTACCCTTGGCGGCATCTGCGAATCCTACGAGCAGATCGACGATGTGACGGTTAAGTTTGTTCTGAAAGAGGGCGTTAAGTTCTCCGATGGCACCGACCTCACGTCCGAAGACATTCTTTGGGAGCTCTCCCGCCTGAAGGAAGCCCCGCGCAGCGCTTCCAACTTTGCTTTCGTCAATGCGGAAGAATCCGAGATCGTTGATGACCGCACCATCATCGTAAAGTTCAACCAGGCGTGGGCGCCGTACCAGAACACCCTGTCCACCGGCCGCGGCACCATCGTCAGCAAGGCCGCCTTTGAAGCGATGGGCGAAGCCGACTTCTCCCGCGCTCCCGTGACCACCGGCCCTTACAAAGTGGCTGAATGGATTCCCGGCACTTCCATCACCCTCACGCGGAACGAGTATTACTGGGGCGAACCCGCAAAGACTGAAAACATCGTCATTAAGTTCATCCCCGAAGCAACTTCCCGCGTCATCGAGCTTGAAACCGGCGCTGCCGACATCGCCTACTACATTGAAGGCAATGACGTTGCCCGCGTTGACGCTCTGGACGGCTATCATGTTGAGTCCGGTGATGCATACCGTTACCTTGTTGTGACCTTCAGCATGCAGGATGCAATTCTGAAGGATGCCCGTGTTCGCCAGGCGCTCTGCTATGCGATCGATCAGGAACTTCTCGTCGAAGCTTCCTCCGACGGTCTCGGCACCGCCATCACCGGTTTCTGCAGCACGCCTGCTGCCGGTTATAAGGCGCTTGATCCCTGGCCCTATGATGTTGAGAAGGCAAAGTCCCTCCTGGCTGAGGCCGGATACGCAGACGGCTTCACGATCGATCTTCATGTTGAGCCTATCTCCCTCTATGAAAAGGCCGCAGAGATCATCCAATCCATGTGGGCTGAAGTTGGCGTAACTGCGAACATCGTTTCCAGCGCGCTTGCCACCTACGATGCGCAGCACAACGGCCAGTTCCAGGCTTGCATCCGTGACAGCACGGCTTCCGAAATTTCCAACATGCTCATCATCTACGAATCCTCGTTTGGTTCCCGTATTCAGGGCAACGATGATTGGCTGGATGGCAAGCTTCTTGAGCTGCGCACCTACTATTATGACGATCCGCAGCGCACCACTTGCCTCGATGAGATCTACACCTACCTCAACGAGCAGCGTTACTCCTATCCGTACATGAATATGCCGATCAACTACGCCGTGAGCGACAAGCTGGAAGGCTTCGAGTTCCATCCTGCGATCGACCACATGAAGCACATTACGGACTGGGTTGTCTACGAATAAGCTTACGTTGACATCAACATTACGGAAAGATTGCTGAAAAGCATACGAAATGGCGGTTAACGCCGCGGGAAACCGGCTGCCGGGCCCTGCTGCCTTGGCAGCCGGTTGTTCTAAGATTTAAACTCCGGAGGAAACAAGATGCTAAGATACATCTTCAAGCGGATCCTGATGATGATTCCGGTCATGATCGGTGTTACGCTCATTACATTTTCCATGATGTATTTTTCGCCTGGAGAACCCGCCGATTATATTCTTGGCGAATTAGCTACGGAAGAGGACAAAGCCCTGTTCAATGAACAAAACGGGCTGGATAAACCCTTTTTGGTTCGATTCGTAAATTATGTCGTCGATGCTGTTCAAGGCGATTTTGGTATATCCTATTCAACCAGGCAGCCGGTCATTAAAGAAATCCTCTCGTGCTTCCCGACAACGATGAAGCTCTCCCTGTATGCCGAATTGTTTGCAATTGTGCTCGGTGTAACGCTAGGCGTTGTTTCAGCCGTGCGGCAGTACAGCTTCATTGATAACTTCACACGAATTGTAGCGATGATTGGCGTTTCGCTGCCGAGCTTTTGGGAAGGCCTGATGTTGATCATCCTCTTCTCCGTCATTCTCGGTTGGCTGCCGCCTTCCGGCCTTACAAGCTGGAAGCACTGGATCCTGCCTGCTTTCACTCTGAGCACATGGGGCCTTGCCGCGTGCATGCGCATGACGCGTTCCAGCATGTTGGAGGCAATCCGCGAAGATTATGTACGCACAGCCAGAGCAAAGGGACAGACTCAGTTTGTCGTCATCATGAAGCATGCATTCCGTAACGCCGTTCTGCCGATCATCACGGTTGCCGGAACGGACTTTGCGAAGCTGCTTGGCGGTGCGGCCGTCATTGAAACCGTATTCTCCATCAACGGAATTGGCAAACTGATCGTAGACGGAATTAACACGAAAAATGCGCCTCTGGTGCAGGGCGGAATCCTGTTCGTTGCGGTTGCAATGTCCTTGATTAACCTTCTGATCGACGTGATTTACGCTTTTGTTGATCCACGCATCCGCTCCCAGTATTCCAGCGGCAAGCGCATTAAGCGGAAATCCAGCAAGAAAGCGACGGTGAGCTGATATGTTGATGTTATCGACCAAACAAGATGCTTCCCTGTCTCAGGATACCATATCCATTGGCGGGCATGGTCAGGCGAAAGAAATTATTGGGCGTTTCCTGCGCAACCGCGCTGCCGTATTTGGCATGGTAGTCGTGCTGTTTCTCCTGTTCTGCGCGATATTCCCGCAGGCATTGACGCAGTATGATCCCATTGAGCAAAACCTGCGTGGCCGTTTCGCAGCTCCCAGTGCAGAGCATTTCTTTGGAACGGATGAGTACGGCCGCGATATTTTCTCCCGCGTAATCTATGGCTGCCGCACCTCCATGGAAATCGGCCTGATCTCCGTGGCCATCTCCTGCATCATCGGCGTTGTGATCGGCGCCATCGCCGGTTTCTACGGCGGCATCACGGATAACCTTTTCATGCGCTTCATCGATGTGCTGATGGCAATCCCGAACACGCTGCTCGGCATCTCCATTGTTGCTGCGCTAGGAAACAGCATCCCGAACCTGATCATTGCCCTTTCCATTGGTTCGATCGCAGGCTATGCGCGCGTGGTTCGCGTGAGCGTGCTTTCCACCAAAGGCACGGAATATGTGGAGGCCGCTTACGCAACCGGCGCAAGCGATTTCCGCATCATCTTCAAGTACATCCTGCCCAACTGCCTTGCGCCGATCATCGTGCAGGCAACCATGAGCGTTGCAACGACCATTATGGCCGCTACGGGCCTGAGCTTCCTCGGTTTAGGCGTTCCCGCGCCCACGCCGGAATGGGGCGCCATGGCATCGTCCTCGCGCGCATACATCCGCGATTACTGGTGGCTGGTGACCTTCCCTGGCCTCGCAATTATGACGACTGCGTTCTCCTTCAACCTCTTTGGAGACGGCCTGCGCGACGCCCTGGATCCCAAGCTTAAGAGCTGAGAGGTGAAGAGAATGAGTCAGAATATTTTGGAAATTAAAGATTTGTTCGTGCAATATTCCGCCGGCAGGGACACGGTCCGGGCGGTAAACGGCATTAACCTGACACTGGAAGAGGGGGAATCCCTCGGCCTTGTGGGGGAAACCGGCGCGGGCAAAACCACAACTGCGCTGTCCATCATGCGCCTGATTCCAAACCCTCCGGGAAAAATCACCGGTGGTGAAATCCTTTACCGCGGCGAAAACCTGATGGAAAAGAGTGAGGCGGAGATGCGGAAAATCCGCGGTCATGAAATCTCAATGATTTTTCAGGATCCGATGACTGCGCTCAACCCCATGCTTTCCGTGGGCGACCAGATCGCAGAGGTGATTCGCCTGCACGAGAAGATTTCCCGTGCGGATGCGATGCGAAAGGCTTGCGAGATGATGGAAGTCGTCGGCATCGAAGGCGGGCGCGCGGGTGAATATCCGCACCAGTTTTCCGGCGGCATGAAGCAGAGGATCGTAATTGCGATTGCGCTGGCGTGCAACCCATCGCTGCTGATTGCGGACGAGCCCACCACGGCGCTTGACGTCACCATTCAGGCGCAGGTGCTCGAATTGATTGAGCAGCTCAAGCGCAAGTTCAACACTTCCCTGCTGTTGATCACGCATGATCTTGGTGTTGTTGCCGAAGTGTGCAGCAAGGTAGCGATCATTTACGCAGGTGAGATTGTGGAGTATGGCACGCTCAAACACATTTATGAGAATCCGTCCCACCCCTACACCATCGGCCTGTTCGGTTCTATCCCGAACTTGAACGAAACTGTGCACAGGCTCTCCCCCATCCCCGGCCTGATGCCCGACCCCACAAAGCTGCCGGATGGCTGCGCTTTTGCGGAACGCTGCAGCCAAGCTTGCGAAGCATGCGGAAAGGGCGTTATGCCTTATGTTGAAATTGAGCCCGGCCACATGGTGCGCTGCATAAAGTTCGCCGGAAAGGAGTGCTGACATGTCAACCTTAGTTGAAGTCAAAAACCTTAAGAAATACTTTAAAACCCCGCGCGGCCTTCTCCACGCGGTGGATGATATCAACTTTAAGATTGAAAAGGGCCAAACGCTCGGCGTCGTCGGTGAATCCGGCTGCGGAAAATCCACTTTGGGCCGCACCGTAATCCATCTGCACGAGCGCACCTCTGGCCAGATTCTCTTTGACGGTAAGGATGTAAGCGATCTGAGCAAACATGAGCTCAAGGAGTTTCGCTCCCACGTTCAGATGATTTTCCAGGATCCCTTCTCTTCCCTGAATCCCCGCATGAGCGTCAGCCAACTCATCGCTGAGCCGCTGCTCATTTATAAGACATCCAAAAGCTCTGCGGATCTTGGCAAAGAAGTCGGCCGCTTGATGGACACCGTAGGCCTTGCAAGACGCTTTGCAAATTCCTACCCGCATGAGTTGGACGGCGGCCGCCGCCAACGCATCGGCATCGCCCGCGCGCTTTCGCTAAACCCGGAATTCATCGTCTGCGATGAGCCGGTTTCCGCGCTTGACGTTTCCATTCAGGCACAGATTCTGAACCTGATGCAGGATCTGCAGGATGAGTTCCACCTGACTTACATGTTCATTACGCATAACATGAGCGTTGTGAAACACATTTCCAACAATATCATGATTATGTATCTGGGCAACATGGTGGAATTTGCAAGTGCGGAAGAGATTTTCAAGAATCGCCTGCATCCGTATACCAAAGCTTTGCTTGCCGCGGTTCCAATCCCGGCAATCATTGAAGGCCGGAAGCGCCAGCTGCTTACCGGCGAAATTACTTCGCCCATCGACCCCAAGCCCGGCTGCCGCTTTGCTGCGCGCTGCCCCTATGCTACGGATATCTGCCATGCGGAAAATCCGCAGCTTGATGAAGTGCTTGAAGGACATTTTGTGGCTTGCCACAACGTTAAGGAAATCAATCAGCTTTAAGCTGAAACGGAGGAAACAAAGAAACAACTATGAAAAACACAAACTGGATCAAACTGATGAGCTCGAGCGAGTTTGCCGAGCGCAAGAAAACCTGCGACACGGTTATCATCCCTGTCGGCGCAACGGAAGTTTACGGACCGCATATGCCCATGGGCAGTGATATCATCGTTGCGCAGGATGTGGCTGAACTCGTTGCCGCGAAAACCAACGCCATGATCGGGCCTTCCCTCGAAGTCGGCGAATCATACTCACTGACCAAATACCCCGGCACGCTTTACCTGCGCCCCACGACCTGGATGGCTGTGATCGAGGATTTCATGGCTTCCCTGCTGCGCCTCGGCTTTAAGAACTTCATGTTCATCAACGGGCATGCCGGCAACGTCCCCATGGTCGGCCAGGTTTGCCGCCCCCTTGAGCGTGAGCTCGGCATTAAGACCGCTCAGGTTGACTGGTGGCGTTTCACGCAGCAAAAGGCGCTTGGCGTTTGCGAAACCACGGGCTGGATGTGCCATGGCCATGCAAGCGAGTGCGGTACTTCCGTAATGCTTCACCTTCATCCCGAATACGTAGACATGTCCAAGGCGGAGCGCGTAACCCCCAAGGAAGGCGAAGAATACGGCAAGTTTGATGATTTTATTGACTACACCGTTTTCAACGAGACCACCGAGTGCGGCATCCTTGGCGATGCAACCATCGCCACTGCCGAAAAGGGCAAAGTTGTCGTTGAGCGCTGCGTAGACCGCATTGCAGAGTATATGCACGAGAAATTCGGCTGCTGAAAGGAGAATCGACCATGTTTGACCAGAAGTACATTGCAGCGGTAATCCAGTTGGACACCAACACCGATTATGAGCACAACCTGAAGGCTGCCGCAGATTTTATTGCGGAAGCCCATGCGCGCGGCGCAAAGCTCGTTACCCTTCCTGAAAACTGGACCTATCAGGGTGATGACTACCTTGACTATGCGGAAGAAATGCCCGGGGGCCGTCTGGCTACCATGTTGAGCGAACTTTCCACAAAATACAATATGTGGATCCACAGCGGCAGCTCCAGCCAAAAGAATCCGGATCCCAGCGACCATCGTCCTTACAATACCAGCATGCTCTTTAACCCAAAGGGTGAGTTGGTAGCCAAGTACAGCAAAGTTCACATGTTCGACGTGGACATCGTGGGCGGCGGCAGCTTCCGTGAGTCCGAGCATAAGTGCCCGGGCAAAGAGATTGTTGTTTATGATACGAACGACATCGGTAAACTTGGCCTTGCAATTTGCTATGACCTTCGCTTCCCAGAGCAGTTCCGCCTGATGGCGATGGAGGGGGCGGACGTGTTCTTCAACCCCGCAAGCTTCGTGCTTATGAGTGGCAAGGATCATTGGGAAGTGCTGCTGCGCGCCCGTGCGATTGAAAACAGCTGCTACCTTCTCGCGGCCGATCAGTGCGGCGTGAAATACGATGGACCGACCTATGGCCGTTCCCTCATCATCGATCCCTGGGGCACCGTAATTGCCAAGGCGCCGGATTACCCCTGCGTTATCACCGGCGAGATCGACCCCGCTTTCCGCATGAAAGTCAAGAAGCAGGTCATTACGCTAGAAAACAGGCGGGAAGACGTCTATAGCCTTACCAAGGTCTGATCCCCATTTCCAAGTATACATCGCCGCAGCGAGCGGGGCACCCCCTTCTCCGCGGCGATGTATTTTGGAACTGGATTTTCCTTGCGCACATCCCATAAATTAATCCAAAAGAGGAAATACGATCATGTTTGAAAAATACATTGCAGCAGTCATTCAATTAGATACTACGACCTGCTATGAAGATAACCTGAAGGCTGCCGCAGATTTCATTGGCGAAGCCCATGCCCGCCGTGCAAAGCTCGTTACCCTTCCGGAAAACTGGACCTATCAGGGCAACGACTACCTTGATTATGCGGAAGAAATGCCCGGAGGCCGTCTGGCCGCTATGCTGAGCCAACTCTCCGCAAAGTATGGCATGTGGATTCACAGCGGCAGTTCAAGCGAAAAGAATGAGAACCCAAGCGATCCCCGGCCTCATAATACCAGCATGCTCTTTAATCCCAAAGGGGAACTGGTTGCCAAGTATCGCAAAGTACATGCTTCCGACATGGATGTTGCCGGTGCGCATGCCTACCGGGAATCCGATCATAAATGCCCGGGCAAGAAAATCGTAGTTTATGATACGAAAGAGGTCGGCAAACTTGGTCTTTCCATTTGCTACGACCTTCGTTTCCCCGAGCTTTTCCGCTTAATGGCACTGGATGGTGCGGAGGTATTCTTCGTTCCTTCAAGTTTTTATCTGATGACTGGCAAAGATCATTGGGATATCCTGCTTCAGAGCAGAGCCATTGAAAACAGCTGCTACCTGTTGGCTGGCGCGCAGTGCGGCGTAAAGTATGACGGGCCGACTTATGGCCGCTCCCTCATCATTGACCCCTGGGGGAACATCATCGCCAAAGCATCGGATAAGCCCTGCGTCATCACTGCGGAAATCGATTCAAATTACCGTCAGAAGGTCAAGCGACAGGTTATTACGCTTGAGAACCGCCGGGCTGATGTATATCGTTTGAATAAAATTTAAATGGGCTGCGCCCATCATAAGCTGCGGGCTCTCCCCCCGCTCCTTCTCTTGCTGAAACGCCCCTGCGCGGCTGTGCTGCACAGGGGTGTTTTCATTATGCTCAAGGCTCAGGACAATTCCTCGTTTTGCTGTGTTTCCTGCGTCGCCGGAACGCGCTCCAGCGAAAAGCCACGCCCCTTCACTTCCTTTACACGGGAAATCATGGTAAATGCGTTTACATCGATTTGCCGGATCAGCTCGTTTGCGGCATAGAGCTTCCTTTGTGGGATGACGCAAAGCACTGCCATGCGCCGCTTTTTTCCAAGGCCCGTTTCAATATAGATCATGGAGACACCTACGTCAAGGTCACGCAGCAGCTTTTCACGAAGCGCCTCGTACTTTTCTGAAACAATCAAAAGCTGCAGCTGCGCCTGCCCAAAAAGCACAACCTGATTCATGACCGCAGTTGTAATCAAAAGTGATAGCACGCCATATAATATCTGCTCCGAAGTACAGAAAAAAGCCTGCATGCCAAGCACGATAAAGTCAACCACATACAGAAGTACCGCAACCGGAGCATGGGTAAACTTATTCAAAACCATCGCAAGGATGTCCGTTCCGCCGGTCGAAGCGCCTTGCCGCACGATCAGGCCAATGCCAATGCCCAACAAAAGCCCTGCAAAAATTGCGGCAAGCAGATCGTTTTCCGTCAAAGCATCGATGCCCGGAATCCGCTGAAACAAGGCAAGCAGCGCTGGATACAGCAACGTACTTGCAACCGTACTCAAAGCAAATTTCTTTCCAAGCACCCATGCACCCAGAACAAAGAACAGCACATTAAAGGCAAAAACAGTTACGGTAAGTTCCAGCCCAAAAGCATGTTGAAGCGTAAGGCTGATGCCGGTAGAACCGCCGATCAAAATGCTGTTTGGAACGATAAACGCAGCCACCGCCAAAGCGTTGCTCACGTTCCCGGCAAAAATTCCGGCAAATGTCCTCAAATGCTTTTTCATCGGCGCTTCCCCCATCGTTTATTTTCAAAACATAACCCGGGAACCGCCTTTCCCGGGCCTGCACAAGGCTGCATTTATGTGCGTCCCTACATACGCCGTTAATTATACACTCCCCCTTTTTGTTGTCAATCGTTCTTCAACAAATATATAATATCCGTTTTATTCCCGCATATAGCTGCAAAAGCCAAGCGTTTCAGCTTGGCTTTTGCGTGTTCTCCGCGTCAGCTCCGCCCTTGCGGCACTTCGCGCTTTCTGATTGTCCTGCATTCAGAAAGAAGCATCCCCGCCAGAGTCAGCGCAGTTCCCAAGCCCGAAAGCGGGGTGATCTGCTCGTGCAGGAACAAGGCCGAAATAACGACCGTGATCACGGGTACGGCATAAATATAGGTCGTGGCTGAAACAGGGCCCAAATACTTTATGGCTGTGTTCCATGTAATAAAACAAAGTGCCGAGGCTCCAAGGCCCAAAAAGAGAATGTGGAACAGATAGGCCGGGGTCTCCAGCCTGGACAACCCCAGCTTGAAGTCAAACAAGAACAGGGCCGGCACCATGCAGAGCAAACCGTAAAAAAATACGCGTCTTGTTGTGAGGATGATATTATATCCAAAGCTGGCGATTTTCTTCGTCAGCACGGAATAACAGGCCCAAAGTAAAGCAGCAGCCACCGCGAGCAGATCCCCGAGCGGGTTCAGCTCCAGCTTTGCGCCATTGAAAGAAATCAGGCCGATCCCCACCATGGCAACAATGAATCCCGCAAAAAACGTACCTGGCAGTTTTTCCTGTCCCTTCATAACCAAATGGCTCAAAATCGCTGTAAAGAACGGGGCCGCTGAAAGAATCACCCCAACGTTTGAAGCAAGCGAATAAGAAAGCGCCATGTTTTCCAGCAAATAGTACAGGCAGATTCCGCAGAGGCCTGCCGCAGCCAGCGTACACTCCTGTTTAAGGCTCGTCCCCTTTAAACGGTGCGGACAGACGGCCAGAAGGGCCAGAAACCCTAAGCTAAAGCGAAAAAACAGAATTTCAACCGGCTGGAATGCATTCAGCAAAACCTTTGTTGAAATCAGTGTTGTTCCCCAAACCGCAACCGTAAACAGGGCTGCCAGATGCCCCATAGTGTTTTTACTTTTCATGTTGTATCCTTTATACTTCTTCCTCTGAAAATGCTGCGTCGCATTTCCATGTATCTTTCCCGGCAAGCATGGTGCGCAGCACCTGCACCTGCAGAATCTCCTCCGGGGGAATTGCAAAAATATCCCTGTCCAGCACAGCCATATCTGCAAACTTGCCGACTTCCAGCGTGCCTGTGCATACCTCGCCCCCCACCGCATAGGGTATATTCTTGCTGAACAGGCAGAGCGCCTCATAAACGCTGAGCTTTTCTTCGGGCTGCATGCCGCCTTTTGGCCAGCCCTCCAAGTCCGTTCGGGTAACTGCGCTGTAAATCGCCGGCATGGGTGCACAGCTTTCCACGGGCGCATCAGATCCGCCGGTAAGCAAAAGGCCGTTCTTCCTGTAGGTGCGCCAAAGATAGCCGTTCTTCATGCGTTCTGACCCAAGCCGTTCCTGCACCCAATGCATGTCTGTAAGAAAAAACACGGGTTGCACATCCAACACAACCGGCAAAACAGCCATGCGAGCAATCAGCTCTGGCGTGGCAAGTTGAGCATGAATGATTCGGAATGGTGGCAGCGCCGCAATACGCTCCTGCGTCCATCCTTCCGCAAAAAGGCACGCAATTGTATGTTCTACAGCAGTCACCACCATGTCAAGCGCCCTGTCCCCGATTGCATGCACCGCGCACTGGATGCCCTGACGCGAAGCGCGGAGCATTTTACTTTCCAGCGATTGCTGATCTTCAACGACGATCCCCAGCGCTTCGGGAGCATCGGCATACGGCTCATACAGCGCTGCGCTGCGGGAACCGAGGCTTCCATCGCAAAACAATTTATATCCGCCCAAACAAACCTTAGCCGAAGAAACCTTTTGCCCTTCCCGACCGCCAGCCAGCTTCCCTTCAAGTTTTTCAAGCCTGTCCTGATACACCGTCACCCGAAGGGGCAGCAGCCCCTGCTGATCCAACTGTGCATACACGTCAACATCCTCGAAATACTTCCAAATATCGGCGGCATAGGTATGCATGGTTGTCATGCCAAGAGAAGCCATTTTCTGCAATTGGCTTGCCATAATCTTTCGCTTCAGCTCGGGATCCGACAGAGGATCCGGGATCAACGCATCAAAAATGTTTGTCAACTGCTCCCGCAGGATTCCGTTTGGATACCCGTCCGCTTCAATCTCTATCTCCCCGCCGGGTCCTGCCGGATAGCCTTTCCCAATGCCGGCACGCACCAACGCCGCAGTATTAGCCACAGCGGTATGCAGACAAGCACGCTTGATAACGATTGGATGCTCTGTACTGGCCAAATCCAGGTCATGGCGCGTCGGCAGCCTGTCTTCTCCATCATCCCATTTTGATTGATCAAAATTAGAGCCTCTGATCCATTCCCCCTTCGGTGTTTCAGCCGCTTTGTTTTGCAACCGTGCAATCGCTTCCGCCTTAGACGTACAACCACCCAAATCCACAGTGGTGAGGGCTTGGCAAACAGCGTAAAAATGCATGTGGCTGTCGCCCAGACCGGGAATCACAGTTTTTCGCGCAAGATCAATGGTATCATCCGCCTCGTATCGCGTCAATGCCTCCGCGTCCGAACCTGCAAAAACGATTTTTCCAGCTTGAATTCCCAAGGCCTCAACGACCTCGGCTTCATTCCGCATCGTATGAATCACTCCATTGAGCAGCAGGCGATCCAACTTTGTTTTCATTTGTTTCCACTCCATCCAGCTTAAAATACAGCATAGCATCCGGCGCATCGAGTGCCCGATCCTATGCTGTCGTGATATTCAAAAGAAGCCTTCTATTTTCCCTGAGGCATCTTCCTTTCGGCAAACGCCTTTCGGATCTGCGCGAGCTTTTCCGGCTCGGAAATCAGCTCATAAGCAGTTGCCGCAAGAATCTTTCCCGCATACAACACCGCATCATGGTTCTCCTTGCTCTTTCCCTGCGCGGCAGCCTCCCTGCTATGACCGGGAACGGGGATATCGCCATCGCTCGAAACGCGGATACAGGCGCCGGGGATTACATAGCATACGTTTCCAAAATCTGTAGATCCGGTTTTTTGCCGGGGTGGCGCAAGTTTTGGCGCGCCCGCCAGTTCCGCGTTCTTCATCAGCAGCGCATTCAATTCCGGCACCGGAATGCTGTTGTCAATGTCCCGCCCCCGCTTTAGGGTATATTCGGTTTCCGTCATAAGCCCTGCGCCATCAAGAATTTTTTTGATGCGCGCCAGCACGTTTTCAAGCGCTACCCTGTCATAAGACCGGGCGATGATCTGCGCAGCCGCATGAGCCGGAACCGCATTTGCCGGCATGCCGCCATCGGTGATGGCATAATGAACCCGAACATCGTCCGGCACATGCTCACGCAGACACTCAATTCCATGAAATGCCAGAAGCAGGGCATCCAATGCGGAGCGGCCATCTTCCGGATGGATTGCCGCGTGCGCGCTCTTTCCGCGGTACTCCACAGCAAGCGTGCTTAACGCCAGCGTGCGCAGATCCACACCCGTGCCACTGGAACTTGCATGCATCATCATGGCAATATCGATATCGCGGAAGCATCCGTTTTCGAGCATGATGATCTTTCCGCCCTCCGTCTCCTCCGCCGGTGTGCCGTAAATGACAATCGTACAGGCCTGCTCCGGAGAGAGCGTTTCGCGTAACGCTACGGCCGCACCGACAACCGAGGGGCCCTGCAGGTGATGTCCGCACCCATGGCCAATGCCTTCCAGCGCATCGTATTCACACAAAAATCCAATTGAGGGGCCGCCCGTACCGTTTTCCCATACGGCGCGGAAAGCCGTGTCCAAACCGCCGACGCCCAGCTCCACTGAAAACCCGTTCTGCCGCAGATATTCCGAAAGAAAAACGCTGGCTTTATATTCTTTGAGGCCCACCTCCGGGTTGTCACAGATATAGTCTGCTATGCGCAGGAGTTCCTCTTTCCTCACATCTATGGCTTGGAACAGTTCTTTCTTCATTTCGGCCTCGCTCATTTCGCGCCTCCTGTATAAAGCGTGCATGCCACAAAATGACCGGGCTCCGCTTCTATGAGGTGCAGATCCTCCTCCTGGCAGCGGGCGCTTGCAAGCGGGCAGCGGGCGGCAAAGCGGCAGCCCGGCTTGGGATCGATGGGGTTGGAAACCTCCCCCTTGATAACGCCTGCGCCCCGCTCCCGCGGCATCAGCTTGGGAATCGGGATCGCTGAAAGCAGCGCCTTTGTATATGGGTGCAGCGGATTTTCAAACAACCGCTCAGATGCGACGCGTTCCACGCACTGCCCGAGATACATAACGGCGATTTCATTTGAAATGTGCTTGACTACGGACAGGTCGTGCGTAATGAACATATAGGTCAGTCCCATGTTCTCCTGCAGATCCATCAGCAGGTTCAAAATCTGCGCCTGAATGGAAACGTCCAACGCGCTCACCGGTTCATCGCATACAATGAATTTGGGTTCAACGGCTAACGCACGCGCAATGCCGATGCGCTGGCGGCGGCCGCCGTCCAGTTCATGCGGGTATGCATTCTCAAAACGGCTCGCAAGACCAACGGTATCCATCAGCCTGTCGACCCGCTGGTTTATTTCAGCATTGCTGTGGCAAAGCTTGCAAACACGGATCGGCTCTGCAATAATATCGCGGACGCTCATGCGGGGGTTCAGGGAAGAGAACGGATCCTGAAAGATGATCTGCATCTCCTTGCGGATCGAGAGCATCTGCCTTGTATTATAGGCTGCGATGTTCTGCCCATTATACAGAATCTCGCCGCTTGTAGGTTCAATCAAGCGCAGGATGGTACGCCCCAGCGTTGATTTTCCGCAGCCGCTCTCGCCAACAACCCCCAGCGTACTGCCGGCACTGATGGAAAGGTTGACTCCGTCCACCGCATGGAGCATGCCTTTTGATGTCTTGAAATATTTTTTTAACTCGCGCGTTTCAATTAACGGCGTACTCATCGTATTGCTCCTCCTTCGCTGGTTTCCGCCATCAGATGGCAGCGGATCAGGTGGCTTTCTGTCTGCACTTCCGGCGGCACTGTGGTGCGGCAGATTTCCATGCAGTTTGGGCAGCGGTCATGGAACTTGCATCCTTTGGGAAGGTCGGTCGGGTCTGGCATCAGCCCTTCAATCGGGGAAAGGCGGCGCGTGCGTTTCGTCAAATCCGGAATGGAGCCGAATAAGCCTTCGGTGTACGGGTGCCTTTTCTCCCCATTGAAAATATCCTCCGCAGTTCCAAATTCAATGATCTCACCTGCATACATGATAGCAACCTTATCACAGGTCTGCGCCACGACACCCAAGTCATGCGTGATGAGGACCATGGAGGTGTTGAGCTTTTCCTTAAGCTCGCTCATCATATCGAGCACTTGTGCCTGAATGGTGACGTCGAGCGCTGTGGTAGGTTCATCCGCCAAAAGCAGCTTTGGCTCACAGGCAAGCGCAATTGCGATGACGATGCGCTGCTTCATCCCGCCGGAAAACTGGTGGGGGTAGTCTCCCTTTCGGCCGGCCGGGATGCCGACCATCTCCAATATTTTATCCACTCCGGCAGCAAGCTCTGCGCGGCTTATGTCCCTGCGGTGGAGATGCAGCACTTCGCCGATTTGGTCCCCCACGGGAATTGTAGGGTTCAGGCTCGTCATTGGGTCCTGGAAAATCATGGATACCGTGCTGCCCCGCAGCAGGCGCATATCAGCATCCGTTGCAGAGAGCACATCCGTACCATCCAAAACGATACTCCCCTCTGTCACCTTTCCAATTTTTTCCGGAAGCAGGCCCATAATGCTGAGCGCAGTCGTGGTCTTTCCTGCCCCGGTCTCTCCGACAAGGCCGAGCGTTTCGCCTGAAAAAAGCTCCAGGTTAAGTCCGTTCACCGCATAAACGGTGCTTTCATCCGTGCGGTAAACAACGTGAAGGTCTTGAATTTTCAGAATTGGTTCTTCCATGTTCATATCCTCCTCAGTTTTTCAGACGGGGATCCAGCGCATCGCGCAAGCCGTCGCCGATCAGGTTGAGCGACATCACCGCAAGTGCGATGGCCGCGCCGGGGATCAAAATCAAGTGAGGATAATACCGCATCATGGTTTTGCCTTCGGAAAGCATGGAACCCCATTCCGGCGTTGGCGGAGAAATTCCAAGGCCAACAAAGCTAAGCGACGAAATGCCCAGAATTGTGCGCGCAATGTTCAGCGTAGCCTGCACGATGATGGGACCCATGGCATTGGGCAGGATGTGCCGCAGGATGACGCGGCCTCCGCGCGTCCCGCAGGCCCGGGCCGCTTCGATGTAGTCCTGCCCCTTTACCGTAAGGATTGCAGAGCGCACCACACGGGCAAACGCCGGAATTTGTGAAATGGCCGTCGCCAACAGCAAATTGAACATACCCTGTCCGAGTGCGGCCACAATGGAGATGGCAAGAAGTGTGCTGGGGATCGCCAGAAACACATCCATAATGCGCATGAGCAGGTTGTCCACCCGGCCGCCATAATACCCGGCAGCTGCGCCGATGAGCGAGCCCACAACAAGGGAAAGCACCATTGTAAGCAGGCCGACGGAAAGGGAGATGCGCGCGCCAAACATCATGCGCATCAGGATGTCACGGCCAAACTGGTCTGTGCCGAAAGGATGCGCAGCACTTGGCGTCTGCAGCTTGTTTGGCATGTCCATGGTGATTGCTCGTTCATAATCACCGAAAATACTGACATAAACCGCCATCAGAATCATCATCAGGAAAATGATAAGTCCAAGCATTGCAAGCTTGTTTTTGCGGAAGCGAAACCAGATCATTGAAAGTTGGCTGCGCTTGCGGTGGGTAACCGTTCCTGTGGTTTCCATTCTTTTTGCCTCCTATCCTTTGGTGTATTGCGTCTTGACCCGCGGATCAATATAGGTATAAAGAATGTCCACGAGAAGGTTCATAAGGCCGGCAACGATGGCCACGAAGATGATGGACGCCATAACAACCGGCGTATCCTTTTGGCGCACTGCAGTCACCATGTGGGAGCCCAGGCCAGGAATCGCAAAAACCGCTTCGATCATGACCGTTCCGCCGAGTTGATGTGCGAAGTTCATGCCGATGACCGTAACGATGGGCAGGAGCGCGTTGCGCAGGCAGTGGCGGAACACAATACGCGGCTTGCTTGCGCCCTTGGCTCTTGCGGTGCGGACATAGTCTTGGCGGATGACTTCAAGCATGGTGGAGCGCGTCATGCGAATGAAGGTTGCCATCGTAACGGAAGCCACCGCGAGCGAAGGCAGCACGAAATGCTTCCAGCTTGAAATGCCGGTGGCAGGCAGGATATTCAGCTTCAGGGCAAAAAGCAGAATCAGGAGCATGCCGACGAAGAAGCCCGGCATGGCCGTAAGCAGCATCGCGCCGACCGTGCTGATGGTGTCGATGATGCTGTATTGCTTCACCGCGGACAAAATGCCGATCGGAAGGCCGATGAATACCGCGATCAGAATGCCAAAGAAAGCAACTTTAAACGTGGTTGGGAATCGGTCAAAAATCTCATCAAAAACCGGTTTCTGGTTGCGGTACGAAGTGCCGAAATCACCCTGCACGGCATCTGAAATGTAGCGAACAAAGCGGACGAGGAACGGATCATCAAGCCCCAGCTCATTGCGCAATTCGGCAACGTCCTCAGGGGGAGCGTCTTCGCCGAGAATCAGCCTGGCTGGATCGCCCGGCGTGAAGCTCATAATGGCAAAAATGATGAAGGTAATTCCCAGAATTACGGGGATCATCATCAATAAACGTTTAAAGATATAGCGCAGCATGAAATCCTCCTAGGTAAAGCCGTGCAGGCAGGTTCTCCTGCCTGCACGAGGGATGCTGTTTTTCAGAGAAGTTATTCAGCCCAGGCGTAGTCAAAAACATAATGCTGTTCGCCTATGCTGGCACGCACGCCGGTCAGGGCGCTGTTCGCCGCAATGCATACATTGTCTGTCATCAAAGGAATGAATGGGACATCGTCGCGCACATATTCGCTGACCTTGTAATACAGGGACTTGCGCTCTGCTTCGTCGCTGGAGGCGCGGGCCTGGTCAAGCAGTGCATCCACTTCGGGATTGCTGTATTTAATGTAGTTGGTGCCGCCGATGTTGCTGCTGTGCATACGGCCGTAGAGCACGTAGTCAGCATCCGGATATCCGGCAGTAAACATGAACAGTGTGATGTCATAATTTGCATCGGTCGTAACGTCTGAGAGGAACGCTGCACGCTCCATGAGCTCAAACTCAAGATTGATGCCGATCTGGCGCAGCTGTGCCTGGACGATCTCCGCCGGGCGGGTATAGGTGGAAGACTGGTTGAGTTTGATGGTTACGGTCAGGCCATCCGCATAGCCGGCTTCCGCCATGAGCTGCTTGGCCTTTTCAAGATCATATTCATGGCCCTTAAATTCGGGATCATATCCAAACACGCTGGGCACAATGGGCATTTCAACCGCTTCGCCGAAGCCGTTAAGCGCACCGTCAACGATTTCATCGCGGTTGATCGCATAGCTGATCGCTTCGCGGACTCGCTTGTCAGAGAAAATTTCGCTTTCATTGTTGAAAGCAATGACCCACATGTAAACTGAGCCGTCTCCGGCAATAAACTGAACGTTTTCAAGCGATTCGAGGTGTTCACGGTCGGCAAGATCCGGCGAATAGAGCACATCGACTTCGTTGTTTTCAAGCGCAATGGCAGCGGTGTTACGGTCGGTCATAATCATGAACGTAAGGTCTTTGATTGTGGGAGCGCCGCGCCAGTATTCGTCAAACGCCTCAAGGACAATCTTTTCGCCGCTGCTCCATTCAACGAATTTATAAGGGCCGGTGCCGACAGGTGCCGCCGCGAACCCTTCATCGCCCAGCTCTTCCACAGCACGCTTGCTTACGATGCCAAGACATGGTACGGAAAGACACTGGAGCACGGGGCCAAAGGCCTGCTTCATGCAAAGCTTGACGTGGGTGTCATCCACAACTTCTGCATGATCCATCGTGCCGCTGTAACTCGCGGTGAACGAGGAAGCAATCGCACGGTTGAGCGAGAATGCAACATCCTCGGCAGTCATGGTGTCGCCGTTATGAAACTTAACATTCTCACGCAGTTTGAAGGTAATTTCCGTATTGTCAGCTGAAAACTCCCAGCTTTCCGCAAGTGCCGGAACAAGACCTTCCCCGGGTTGGTCGCGTACCAGCGTCTCATAGATCTGATAGTGCACAATTCCTGTAACGGTATCGCGCGCCATGTGGCAGTCGGTAGTGACGATGTCCGCATTAATGCTAAATACCAATGAATCTTTTGTGGACTCACCGGCAGTTCCGGGCTGATCGCCGCAGCCGGCAAAGGCACCGGCGAGCATCAGCAGTGCGAGGATGAGGGACAGGGTTTTGAAACATCTGCGCATGGGTTTAGTCTCCTTGCTATGGTATTATTTTGTTTGATGCTTTAGAAAGCATATCATAGCCGTCTTGGTGGGTGGATCATTTTCCTGCTTCGTACAGCATTGCAATCGTAAACTTGATTCCATTCTTATAGTTTTCCAACAAAACATTCTCTTTTGCGGAATGATGCCCTGAATCAAGCGCCGCAACGCCACACGCACAAACAATTGGAAGCTCGGGGCGCACGGTGCGCAACAGGTAGGCAGGGCCGCTGCCCAGTTGGGTAATGGAAGCGGTCAGCGGCCTTTCGTAAACCGCTGCAGCAGCCCGGGTAAGCACGGTGCGCCAGGGAGTATCCACGGGGGTGCGTACCGGGAATCCATTTGGGTCGGCGATAACCTCAACATCCCCGAACCCCTTCTTGGAAAGGTGTCGCTTCAGCTTGCGCAGAATATCTTCGGCATGCTGCTGCGGCACCAGAATGATTGAGATCCGAGCCGAAGCAGTATGTGGTACGATATTGCGGAAGCCTTTCCACGGCTCACCGGATTCCAGCCCGTTAATGTTGAGAGACGGTTGCAAAAAAATCTTCTTTTTCAATTCAAGATCCCGCAACCCCAAAAGAAATTCCGGAATCTCCTTGCGGGCAAGCATGCCCTCTTGATCATAAGGATATTGGGAAAGCACTTCCAAATCCGCGTTTGTTGCGGGAAGTACGTCATCATAAAAGCCATCGATCAGCACGCGCTCGTTCATGTCCTTCAGGGAGGCCAGAGCCCAGCTTAGCCGCCATGCTGCGTTGGGCAGTTCAGCGCCCATGCGCCCATGTTCGTCGCCGTTGGACGTTTTAACTTTTAATTCCACGGTGAGGGTAGAGCGCACGCCAAACGCCGCTTCCGGGCTGCCGTCCGGCAGGGTCCGGCCGTTTTCCCAAATGCAGAGATCCGCATCCGTCAACGCTCGCAGCGCCCCAGGTTCCTCCTCCGCCATGCGGCTGATCGCCGCACTTCCGGTTTCTTCATCTCCGTCAAAAAGGAATGCAACGCCTGTGGGCAGCTCGCCTTTCACAGCCAAGATCGCTTCAACGGCCTGAAGCCTTGCCAACAGCGCGCCCTTATTGTCGGAAATGCCTCTGCCCCAAAGGCGGCCGTTTTCGGAAACAATCTCAAAAGGCGAGGTTGTCCAAGCGCTGCTTGGGCCTTCCGGAACCACGTCATAATGGTTGTAAAACAGCAACGTTTTTTTACCAGCTACTCCCCGGTACCCGTGCAGCAACGCCGCTTCCTGCATCCCGCCGTATTCTCCGGGACAGAAGCCAAGGGCATCAAGCTTTTTCTTCAGTAAGTTTCGGCACGCCTGCAGCCCTGCGCTGTCCCCTTTCACACTGCGGAAGGAGCACAGCGTTGCCACCTCCTTTACATACTGTTCGAACATCTGGTCGACATATTGAAAGACCTGTTCCATACTCGTTCTTTCCTTCATCAAAATCATGGATATCGTACGCATATAGTATACATACAGGATTGATAAAAATAAAATATTATTTTATAATAAAATTCATAACTTAAAGTTAACAAAACTCGATATGGGGTATGCTATGCAATTGCGGGATATTGAATATATGGTTACTATAGCCGATAAGCAGAGCTTTTCTCAAGCTGCGGAAGCGCTTTTCATCAGCCAGCCGGCGCTTAGCCAATCCATCAAAAGGCTGGAAGAGGAAATTGGCGTAGCACTATTTGCCCGAAAGCGGAAAAAGGTGCTTTTAACAAGAGCCGGCGAGCTGTTTTTGCAGGATGCCCGGCAAATTTTGCAGCTCAGCAGCCATCTGCGCACGCAAATGGAAAACGTCCAGTCCCTTAAGCAAGGTAGTCTCTGCATTGGAATGACGCCTTTGTTTGGAAGGTTTTATTTTGCACAAGCATACAACACCTTCCATGCGCTTTACCCCAATGTAGTGATTACCGTTCAGGAACAGACTTCTATTGCGCTCGAACACCTTTTAGCAGCAGGAAAGATTGATCTGGCGCTGATGCCCTTGCCTTTTGTCAGCAATAAATTTCAATATGAAGAGATGGTTTCGGAAGAAACGTTTCTTGCAGTTCCCAGTGACCACCGGATTAACCGGATAATGCCGCACATTCCGGCAGGGGAGTTCGGGCGAGTTGATATGGCCTTTTTTCGAGAAGATGCCTTTATTATGCTTTATCCCGGTCAGCGCTTGCGGGAACTGGGAATGGATGCCTGCAGGGCCGCAGGCTTTGAACCAAACATTGTGTTTGAAACCTCTTATGTAGATTCTGCAAATGCGCTTGTGGCAGCAGGGATTGGCATCAGCTTCATTCCCTACATGATTTTTGCAACGCGTTCCGATAATGGCGGTGCAGTTTATTATCATATCAACGGGCTTAATGCCACGCGCAACCTCGTTGCCGCTTATGAAGACCTCCATCAGCTTTCCCCCGCAGCCAAGGCTTTTATCCGGATTGCACGCGATCTATTGCGCTGACCGGTGCCGGCTAACTTAGAATTAATCTTTGTGTTTCTCTTTTTCAACAAAAAACCATCGGCGTGAGGCCGATGGTTTGAAGCATTCTCTTCAACGGTTATTACAGGCTTTTTACCCAAAGACCGTGGAGGTTGCAGTAAGCGAACACGGCAACGGGTTTGTCCCCATCCGTCACAGCAAACTCCGCTCTTGGCTCAGCCAGCGGATCCAACTTTTTGAACTGGCCTCCCTGTTCCGTTTGCAAATACAGCCATTCGATGTGATGCTCCATAGTTGCGGGATGCAGCGTGCTGCCAACGACTGCCGCTACCACATTGCCTGTGACGGTCACGGCCGGCACGTGCTTTTCTACGGCCGCATCGGTGCTATTTGCCGTTAAAAGCTGCATTTTCTCTCCACAGCATACTACAGGAACCCCGGACGCCGTAAGAAATTCCACAATATTGCCGCAGTGTGCACAACGATAAAACTTTGTAAGTTCCATATGAATACCTCCTAAGTGAAATGATGGGGAAACGAAAAGGTTCAATCTCGCAAGTATCTTTTCCACTACTTAATTCTATTATACCCGAGCCTTTTTGGAAGTCAATGGAAATAGTATAATTTAATATTTTGTTTCCATGTATTAACTTGTAATAAATTGCACCCTGTTTCCGTGCCTGCACAGCACATTTATCCTGCTGAAAGCCCGCAACCCTGAAAGGCTGCGGGCATCGGCGCACACCGTTTTCAGATCGTGCTAAAGCCCGTAATTCAAAGCACTATGTTGCAGCATTCAAAATCGTTGTCAATATAGTGTGCCACAAATCTGGCTTTGAACTTACGGTTGTTGCAAATCGCAGTGCTCGAGCCGCCGGAAACATCCAAGTCTTCAGGCAGCACGAATTTAATGCACCGCACAGTCACATCGTGGCAGGTTGCCCCTGTATGGGCTGGAATGGTCATCGTTTTCATGCCGCGCTTATGCTCAATGCCATAGGCATCAACCTCCGTCACGATCGCAGCAAGCGCAACGCGTTTTTGCGGGCAAACATTTTTCAGCGTAACATCAAGTTGGACAACGCGTCCAAGGGACTCCATGCCAAGGGTGCCGGCATCGAATTCCACTGTGTCTTCGCAGCCGCCGATGGTGATGTCCACAGGCTGCGGGCATTCCTCCGGAAAAACAGTGGTTCCGCAATCGACTTCAATTTCAGGCGAAGGGAAAGCGACCTGGTTCCCGTCTTTATCACTGTAAACGATGCTTTCGTTTACTTCCACCATGCCGCTGCAGGCTCCGACGTGTTGGACGGTGAATTCCAGCACAGCGCCTTCGCTGCCATTTACGCCCAACTCATCAATTTTCCATTGCAGCGAAGTATTTCCCGTAAGGCTGGCCGTACCTTTCGTGGGGTTTGATACTGCTGTAATTTTGAAGCAGCTGTTCACCTTTTCATCGATTACAATATCCTTTGCGCCAGGCTTTACAATGTTCTGCGCAAGGTCTTCAAACAGCCTCTCCAGTTCCTCATCATCCGGCGTAATTGCCACATAAGAGGAAGGCGGAGCAGATGCCCATGCGTTCAGCGCCTGCTCATCGATGCCGCCGTTGCCGGAAAGCCCGATGCAGTAAATTGTGATTCCCTGTGCCTTGGCGGCAGCTGCAATCGGCGTTGGGTTTCCTCCAGCCGTTGTCCGCCCGTCCGTAAACAAAACGATTACGCGGTCGTTTGAAGAGGCTGGATTAAAGATCTGTGTTGCCTTCGTAAATGCATCGGCATGATTGGTGCTGCCACCGGCCGTCAAAGCGTTCACTGCGGCTTTCAGGTCATTTACTGAGGTAATAAGCTGTGTGTCTTGCATTGCCGTATCGGAAAAGCTGACAATCCCAATATGACTGCCATACCCAATCTGTCCATCCTGCGTTCCATCAGTCGCTTCCGCAATAATATCGATGAACTTCTTTGCGCCGTTCTTCAAATTTGCGAGCGGGCTCCCCGACATGCTGCCGGAGCGGTCCAAGACGAGGACGATATCCGTCGGATTGGTCAAAATATTCGGCTCCGCAGTCAAAGAAAGTTTGACTCTGAACGTTCCTCCGCAATCGATGCTGGAGACGTTTAACTCTTTATTTGAATTGGTTATTCCCATTGAACTCACATATCCTTTCTGAGCCTGTTCAGGCTCAGTACAGTATATGCGGCTGTAGGGTTTATGGGAATGCGTTCCTTGTCCGCCGCAGTTTTCAGTTTCGCGGCAGAAAGATCAGTTTGGCGCAGCCCCACCATATTTTAGAATTAATATATCAATTCCCTGAGCGCCGCCTTGTTCGCTTCCAGGTCAACCGCAAGGCAGCGCGCGTCCCCCTGCTCCAGCCATTCAAAGCTGCCCTCGCATGGGACAGGCAGGCTGTGAATGCTGAATTCTTCAGCTTTCAGTATTTCATAGGCAAAGCCGCGAACCGTCTCTATATCCAAATCGGTATTTATGCTGCCCATGACCTTTGCAAGCAGCGGCAGCATTGTTTCTTTTGTAGCGGTACGCCGCATATTGAGCACAGCAGAATCCACCAGCTTGAGGCTGCGTTGCAGCCCGCCAAAGGCAAATTCTCCGCTTATTTCATCCATAGCATGCACCATACTTTGGGTCCCGGTAAGCATAGCCTCCCCTGCCCTTAGCTCAGAACTGCCCAGGGCACGGTTTAAGTACTCCGCTTCCTCTGCGGTCAGTTCAGCGTTTATCCCTCCCAACAGGTCTATCATTGCCGCAAGAGAAGAAGTATCCGTGCAGGCATAGCTTGCGATATTAAGGCCGAATGTAGTATTTATGGCATCTAAAAGGGCTGCAGGCCCCTCGGATGCATATAGCTCGCCTACAGTTACCGTTCGATCGTCTTCGGGCTTGAGCTCCAAGCCATGCCAAAGCGCCGCAGTGGTAAGCTCCTGATCCAAAGCATTGAACGAAACGATAAAAGCCATGTCCGCAAATGCATTTTCAGTGGAAAGCGGAGCGTTTTGCACCACCACCAGCAGGCTGCTGATATATTTGTCCGTTTGCGCGCCGTCTGTGATTGGGGCGTTCGGAGCCGATGGTTGAGGCTGGCTCAAGTTCCAGCCGGAAAGATCGTATATGCGGTTTAGCAATATAGCCCCTGTGGCAATCCCCAGCAGTATGACTCCACAAAAAAACCAAATCGCTTTAACCAGCCATTTATGCAGCTTTCCTTTTGAACTCTCCAAAACGCAGTCCTCTCTTTACTATGCGGCGGGCGTTTCATTCGGAGCAGGCGTAGGAGCAAAGATCGCAAGATGCTCCTCGTCCAAATATTCCCCTATAACGATCATGTCGCTCAACTTGCGGGCATCGCCTTTACCGGACGGGGAGCTGATTATCTCACCGTTGAAAGTCATCACTGCACTGCCGCCTCCATCCAGATTATATGCCTCTTTGAGGCCGAGGCTCATTGCCAAATCCGTCATTTCTTTAAAGTTCATTCCAACGGAATACCCCTTTTGCCTTCCGTCTATAACCACAAGGCAATAATGCCCCGGTTCGTAGTAACCTATCATGCAGCGGGGATTGCGACTCTGTTTTTTCACATCTTCCGCAGGTTTTCCGTCCCTAACGAGAGTGGGGCCAAATTGCCATCCCTGCCAAGCGCCGTCTTTCATTGCCCGCGTGGTGCGAAACGTCTCGTATTCTTCCGTCACAATGCGCCCATCCCGGTACAACACGCAAGTGGCTCGCTCCGGCCTAAGCTTAGGAGTCGGGGAGGCGCTCGCTTCAGCGGTAGGCGTTGGCGTCGGTGATGGCGTTGGCGTGGGTGTGAGCGTGGGCGTTGGCGTGGGTGTGGGCGTTGGCGTGGGTTCAACCGCCCGCTCGGTAGCAACACTGTACTTCACCCCGTTGCGTATGGCAAGCCCACCGAGAAAATCCCCGTTTACCGCCAGCACAGCGCGATTATCCCGAGATATCTTTTCCGGCGATTCCCGCTTTCCGCGGTATTTTCCGCTGGAAAAGGCGGTGCGGAAGCAGCTGATGTTACGCATCCAGATGTCCGCAACGTAATAAGTAACGCCAAACTCCTGAACTTTGTTAACAGCAATGCGAAGCTCATCGCTCTGATAACTGTAATCTGCACCTGCCCCCGTGTCCTCTTCGGGGAAATTAACATTCTGAATATCTCCGAAAGCCGGCGCGCGCGTGGGCTCCGGCGCGGGGGTAAGATCGGCAGTCGGGGCGGAAGTAAGGCCGGGCGTATGCGTAGCGCGCAGCACAGGCAGCGGGAGGGCTCCCGCTGAATCGTCCTTGCTTTGCTTTTGCTGCGCATACAGGGTATACAAAAGCACATCACCGTATATCACTGCCACCGATACAAGCGCGAGTATGCTAGCAATGGCACACAGCCATACCGTTCTTACCGTCCTTTTTTTGTTTCCCATTCAGCCTGCTTCCGTCCTTCATTACGGTTTGGAAAGGAACCGCCCCGCCTTTTCCCTTCCCGCCCCCTTTGCGTAATATCGCGCCGCATTTAATGCCTATTATAACACCAACAGGCCGGCCAATCACCATATTTATCAATTTGCCAATCATTGCATCCCGCTCTATTATTGTGCGCAATTTTTACACAGTGCTTCTGTGGAAATTCAAGGTATACGCAACGCCATCAAGCCAAGATTCCCTCCGCTTGATTTACCGTTCAACCTCCCGGAGCGCCGTCTCTACCCGCCGCACATAGAGCGCCCTTATGGCTTCGCTCTCTCCCAATCCACGCAGGACAGGGTGTGCCGAAATGCCTGCCTCCCGTACGCACGTCAGAAAGCTGCCTTCCTGCTCCCCCGCCATATCGTTCTTTGCATGCTCTCCCGCAACGAACATCAGCGGCAAAAGCCTGGCGCGCTCGCTCGCGGATGCGGTAAGCCGCGCAACGGCATCCATAAAGGAAGGCTCCCCTTCTACCGTGCCGATAAACCCGCGGTAGCCTTTTTTGTCAAATGCTTCCTGTAAGGCATGGTAGATGTGGTTTGCCGCATGCTCCGTGCCATGCCCCATCAGCAGAAGCGCTTCTTCCTGCGCGAGCGGATGCTCTGCCATTATGGCAGAGGCGAGAGCTTCACAATCCTCCTGCCCGGCGATGAGCGGCTTGCCGGTTGCCACGCAGAGGCCAGCGCAGCCATGCACTGCCTGAAGCAGGCGTTCGTATTCAATGCCGCCGAGCAACAAGGTCGGCTGCACGGCCACGCGGCGCGCCCCACCTGCTTTTATCCGTTCAAGTGCTTCCGCTACCGTGTCCACAGCAATTCCGTGCCGCTGCTTCAAACGACGGATTACCATGCCGCTGGTAAACGCGCGATATACCGGGTATCCCGGAAAATGCGCTTCTACAGAGCGCTCTGTCCCTGCAATGCAGCGTTCAAGCGCGTCAGGGTGCGTTGTGCCAAAGCTCACCATGAGAATGGCGGTGCGGCCGTCCGTTTTCATTTTGCTCCTCCTTTAAAGGTTTTTCCTTTTGTTGATAAAGAAAATTGAAAGGCCCACGAACAGTGCCGCATAGGCTGCAAGCACCCCGAGGCTTAAAAGTGAAACCGGCTCTCCATAGGAAATTCCACGCAGCTGGCTGCTCGCATGCGTCAGCGGCAGGAAGCGAATCACAAGCTGGATCACGCCGGGAATGCGGTTGAGCGGAAAGAGCGTGTTGCAAAGGAAGGTCATCGGCGTGATAACAAACGTAGAAAACCTTCCCACATCCGCATGCGTATTTGCAAGGATGGCCGCAAGCACACCAAGCGCGCCGAACGCGACGCCGTTTAAGAACATCACAAGGAAGAACGCTGGCGTAACGCGGATGCCGATGCCAAACGGCAGAGAAATGAGCAGCACAAGAAGGCCGCTGTACATGCCCCGCAGCGCGCCGCCGATTGCCTGCCCCAGGACATATTGCGGCAGCGAGGTGGGCGAGATGATAATCTGTTCGAAGGAGTGCTCGAAAATGCGTTGCACGTTAAGCGCCGTAGCAACTGCCGAAAAGCTGTTGTTCATCGTGCACATGGCAATCAGCCCTGGCACCAGAAAATCAATATACGGCCTGTCCGTAACGCGCGTCATAGAGCCGAGGCCCCATCCGAGTGCAATCATATAAAGCACCGGGCTCACAAGTGCGGCCGCCGTGATCTTCTTCCATTCGTATTTAAATTCTATCCACTTTTCCCAAATGGCTGTTGCAATTCCCATTATTTTCCCTCCAGTTTTCTGCCAATAAGTGTAACGAACACATCTTCAAGCGTTGTGCTGCGAATGACGAATTCGTTTTCAAGTTCCCCGGCAAAATGCAGCGCTTCCTCCCGTGCTGCGAAGAAACTGCTTTTTGTATGGCTTCCGTCAAACTCATCTACAGCGGTTGCGCCCAACTCATCGATGAGCTCCCTTGGGCTGGCTACACGATCGGTTTTGCCCTTGTCAATGAGCGCAATGCGGCGGCAAAGGTATTGTGCTTCATCTATGTAGTGCGTTGTAAGCAAAATGGTCATGCCCTTGTCATTGAGCTGTTTAAGCAAATCCCACATCTGCCTGCGTGCAAACGGATCAAGGCCCACAGTCGGTTCATCCAGAATGAGGATCTCCGGCGCAGTCAAAAGCCCGCGGCTGAGCATGAGCTTGCGCTTCATTCCCCCTGAAAGCTGGCGGCAAATTTTTGTTCTGTGTTCGCCAAGGCCGCAGAAATCGAGCAGTTCCGCTGAGCGTTCCCGAATGACGTTCTTTGGGATCTGATAAAGCCGCCCATGCAGCTCCATAATCTGTTCAGGCGTCATGTTGCTGCGCAGGGAATATTCCTGCGTAACCATGGAAAGCTTGCGTTTAATGTTGCTGTTGCTGCGCGCGAGACGTTCGCCATCCACGATAATCTCACCTTCATTGGGGATCAAGAGCGTTGCAAGCAGCTTGATCATAGTCGTCTTACCCGCGCCGTTGGGGCCGAGCAGCCCGAAGAACTCTCCCGACTCAATTTTTAAATTCACGCCGCTAAGCGCAGGGATTTTCTGCCCGGGATATTTTTTCGTGATGTTTTTGATCTCAATCATCGTTTCCCCTCCTCCAAAAGACCTTCCGTCTGCAAAAAAATGCCTTGAAGCTGTGTAAGCATCTCCTCGTCCGCATGCCACATACCACGCCTGCTTGCCTCAAGCAGTTTACCAGCAACGTTATAAATCACGCCAGCGTTCACCGCTTCGATCCATGCCCGCGTCTCCCCGTCAAGCAGGAAGTTCTCTGCAATGTGTGCATACATCCAATCCTCCGCCACCTCCGCGCTGGCATCCCAGCCAAAAAAGGAATCCACCGCCTTTGATATTTCCTGCGCCCCTTTGAAGCCATGGCGTTTCAACCCTTCAAGCCATTTCGGGTTGAGGACGCGTGAGCGCATAATACGAGCGGTCTCCTTTGCAGTGTCGCGCACAAGCGGTCGCTCCGGGTCATCGCTGTGTCCTGTAAGCGAGATGGGCGCATGCCCTGAATTCGACTTTACGCATGCTACAAGGCCTCCATGATAGGAAAAAAAATCATCGCTTGATAGCATGTCGATCTCTACCGTGGATTCATTTTTGACCGTCATCCCCACGCTGGAAAGGCGGCGTTTGAACATCTTCTGCATGCCTTCTCCGTGATGCCCGCGGCCATAGCCGTTCCCGCTCCACGTTTCATAGACTGCGGCAAGATCATGGTAGTCCGACCAGTTCCGATTCCCGATCAGGTTGGCTACGCCCGCTCCATAGCCGCCCGCAGGGCAGCCAAATACCCGCAGATAAGCCTGATCCAGCGCCGTATTCGCATCGAGTCCCTCATCAAGCAGGGCAAGCATATCCTCGTTAATATGCTTTTTGATGTAGTTCTGCTCCTCGCTTTCATCCTGTGCCGCAGCGCATGAAACGGCCGCATCCATCAGTTCAACAAGGTTCGGATACATATCGCGGAACAGTCCGGAGATGCGCAGCGTAACGTCGATGCGCGGATGGCCAACGTTTTCTATTGGAATCGCTTCCACACCGATGACCTTTGATGTCGAGCCAAGGTATACCGGCCGCACCCCCATCAAGGAGAATATTTCCCCAAAATCCTCCCCGGAGGTCTTGATGGTGTTGCCCGCCCATACCACCATAGCGATGCTCTCCGGATATTCGCCACGCTCCTCAAGATAATGTTCCAGCGATTTGGCTGCAAGCTGCTTCCCGATTTCCCATGCTCCGCAGGAGGGGATTTCCGCCGGATCGCCCGCGTAGAAATTGCGCCCCGTGGGCAGAAGCGCCACATTGCCGCGCGTGGGATTCCCGCCGAGGCCCGGCTCCACAAACCCGCCGCCAAGGCCGCGGATGATGTTCTCCATTTCGCCGGACGTTTCATCAAGCCGCGGGCGAACTGTTTCACAAAGAAACTTCAGCACTTCCTTCAGCGGCATTCGGTCACCGGGCAGTTCCACGTACTCCGGCATCGCGCCGACCGCATCCGCACAATAGCCTGCTTGTACAAGCGAATGTACGATCCTCTTTGCCGTGGACACCGCCTCATCGTAAACAACCGAAGCCAGGCGGCCATCGGCTGCAGGCGCGCCCGGCGCGTCTTTAATGCGCTGTGCATCGTATCCCATGGCGGTAAGCACCGCATCGTTAAGCGCAGAGATATTTCCATTTTTTACGCGCACAAGCATGCGCAGCATGTTTTCGTAAAGCTTTCCTGCCTCCGGCGCTTCGCCGAAAATATGCAGCCCGTCCGTCACAGCGGAATTCTTTAGTTCCTCTATCCAAAGATGGATTTTCTCTATGCTCGTATCCGGTGCTGCACCATACGTTTCTTGCGTAAGATGCAGATCCTGTGTCAGGTTTGCATCTTCCGCCAGTTTAAAGATACGCTTCTGCAGAACCGGTATCTGCGCTGTGCTCGTCTGTTTTGCAGCATAATATTCCCGCAGCGCCGCATCCATGTCCGAAAGCTTATCATATACACCCGCATCATCCATGGAGGGCGGCAAATGATCGAGGATAACAGCTGCCGAACGGCGCTTCGCCTGAATACCTTCTCCCGTAATTCCGATGTGATAGATATAAAAGTTCGGCAGACACCCCATGCAGATGTCCGGATAGCAGGCCGGAGAGAGCCCAACCTCCTTCCCCGGCAGCCATTCCACTGAACCATGTGTGCCAACGTGGATAATTGCATCCGCGCCAAACGTGTTCTCAATCCAGCGATAATAGCCGATGTAACTGTAAGGCGGCGGGAATACCGCATCGTGGTAAAGCCGTTCAGCCTGCTCGTCGAACGCACGCGATGGCTGAAGCCCGATAAAAACATTGCCGTTAAGGATGCCGGGGATCAGCAAATCCTGTCCTTCCACCATCACGTTTCCCGGAAATTCCCCCCAATCCTTCAACAAGGCCTTCCGGTTTTCCGCCCCGAGCGCATCATACCATGTCCGTGCATCGCCAAAGGAAACGCGATCCGCCGCGCGGCGTACAGCTTCTTCGGATGAAATCCAAGCCGTATCATTCGTGAGCGCGCCGAGCAGCGCTTCCGCAAGCGTCTGGCCATCCGCATATTCCGTTTCAAGAGCATATCCTTCCTCCCTCATCCGCGTGAGCAGTTTCTGCACAGATGCAAACGTATCAAGGCCTGCGCCTCTTCCGATATTGTGATTGCCCGGCATGTTGTGGAACAGGATCGCCACTTTCTTTTCGCTGTTTTTCTTGCGTGTTAACGACGCAAAATTTATTGCAAGCCTTGCAAGGTGCGCAATCCTTTCTTCCATCGGCTTCCACATACGCCGGCCAATTCCTTCGCAATCGCGCTGCTCGCACATGGCATATGGAACGGAAATTACCTGTCCATCCATCTCCGGTTGGAACACGTTGCTGGTAAGAGACATCGGATCAATGCCCTCTGTTTTCTCCGCATATTGTTCCGCCGTAAAGCGGGTGGCCATGGCCTGCAAAACCGGAACATTCCATTTTTCGAACACGCTTGAGCGAAACTCGTTCCCACCGCCGTCCGGATAGCCGATATGTGTCAGGGAAAAACCTGTCGTCACCACGATGCAGTTGAGGATCTCTTTTCCTCCCGGCCTGAAATAGCGCTCCAATGCAAAGCGTACGCCGGACTCTGCGTTTGCAGAGTCTGAGGAAAGCGAAGAAAAGACCGGCAGTACGAATGCTCCCTGTTTTTCCAGAGCGGCAATCAGCGCATCCACGGCGCTGGTGTTTCCACTCTGAATGTAACTGCGATGGATCAACATCCCGATCACGGGATTCTTTGTTTCGCATGCCTGCCGCAAGTAATCTTTCTCCGTCTCCGCGCCGGAAATTTCTCCCCCAACATAAAGCCCCGCATGCGGAATTTCTTCATGCGGCAGGGCCGGTTTTCCAACGTCGAAGAACCCATGCGCAATCCAAAGCAGCATATTGTAGCAATTTTCTTCCGTAGCGCGGGAAAAATAATCGTTAAGCGCTTGATACTCAGAAGGAGCAAGGCGGGAAGCAGGCATCAGTTCGCCGACTTCCTCCGGCAGGGAAGATTGGAAAAAGCATCGCGCATGGCTTGTGACACGCTTCCAGAACGCAGTGAAATCCGGCAGGTTCCCGCACCCTCCGTGGAAATAAACAACGGCGAAGTCACATGCATCCGCAGCTTTCATAAGCGCTGCATGCTTCGTTTTGTCCATACGCACTGCCATTGGCGAAAAGCATTCGCCGCAGATCTCATCCGGAAATTCCGTCTGGAGGCGCCGGAGTGCGCTTTGAAAGTAAAAGGTTCTGTCATCCGTATCAATCAGGCATAAAAGTCTCAGCATATTCCTTCCTCCCATATTCAATGATCGTGCGGTGCATCATGCAATCCGTTTCGCTCCGCCCGCCGCATGCAGCTCGTCCGGCAGGGCATCCTCCCCGACAAATCGCCGCATCCGCGCAGGCGTCACAGGTTTCGTCCATCCCGGGTATCTGCGGCATGGAACGAAAGCCTTCTGCAATGCTGCCAATGCGCATATCCGGCATGCCCACAAAAGACGCGCAGGGATATATGTTCCCCCTTGGGTCAACAGCCGCTGAAAAGCCGGTCTGCGCATAGCAATAAAAGTTTTCCTGTACGCCAGCCTGCAGCATAGCCCGTACCTTTTCCAGCTCCTTAATACGGATGTCGGCGCCGAGCACCGCGAGTTCTTCGCGACATTCAAGCATGCGCAAAAGGTCATCCGGAAACGTCTCCATATCGGGAGCAAGGCCGGCGTTTTCGCCGCGCCCGATCGGGCGAAACATGTCAAGCCCTACGCCGTGCACGTTTCCAAGCAGTGCCGCAAGCCTGATAAGCCCGCCGAGAAAGTTCTGGTTGGCCCGGGATACCACTGCGTTAAGGTTACACCGCATACCAGCGTCCGCAAGCGCGCGAACCCCCGCAAGCGCATCATCAAGCGAAGGCGATCCATCCGGGTAAACGCGCAGCGCATTTGCTTCCCCGATGCCATCGAGGCTTACGCCTACAGCACAGCGCATTTCCCTGAGAACCGCACAGGTTTCGCGCGTTAAAAGCGTACCGTTGGTCTGGATGGAAAATGCGGTTTGAATTCCCTCACTTTTTACATGCTGGAATATTTGCTGCATCAGTCCGGCACAAAGCAAAGGTTCCCCGCCCGTGAACTGGATCTTGAGTTTGCCGCCCGGCTGTGCAAAAAGCGCTATGGCAGCCTTTGCGGTTTCAAACGGCATGTCCGCTTTGCAAATGCCGCCGTATGTGGCATAACAATACCGGCAGGCGAGATTGCAGCGGTCTGTCAGGCGCAGGATCAGGAGCTTTGTTTTTTCCACCGCTCTATCTCCTCATCCGTACTCTGCAACCGTTTTTTCCATTGCGCGATCGTGCCGTCTGGCACAACTTCCACGTTGCCTCCTTGAATCTCTCCCCGCCCACAGAGTCCATCCTCCATGCTTGCTTCCGTTTTAAGATAAACCTTTTGCAGTTTCGAGAGCACCTCGGGGGCTGGTTGCCATTTACCGCGGCTCTCCAGTTCCAAAAAACGCCGGGCAGTTTCCTCTGCAGCAAAGGGATTGTTTTCCCGCATAAAGTCATGCATTTGCGCGTCCAGCACATATTGCTGCGCAAGTGTATCCAGTGTCTCAGAGGAAAAGGTTTGATTTACGCACTGCATTTCAAACACGTTTTGCATGCGGCACATAATGTCCGCCGCCCCGTCATAGCCCTGCTGCATACGTTTCTTTTTCCATGCCTCGCTTAAAAGCGTCTGCCCTACCCCATCATCCAGATGCTCCTTGAGCGTTTTCACATCAATGCCGTTTTCTGTACTTTCTCCCATATAATTTCGCATCCTGCGTTTCATACCGAGGCTTTTTGCTGCAAGCGCATAGCCTCCCTGCACACGCGCACTATAACTGCTGTTAAGTGCATCCGTATGCCGAAGGGAAACGATGTCGCATGTCACATCCGTCCGCTTTATGCCCTCAAGAAATGCAGATAGATTCTTTTCCCCGTGCTTGTCCTTTCCATAAACGTAGGAAGATGAATCCATAAAGTAACGCGCAAGGTCGTTTTCGTTCTGCCATGCGCTCGCCTTAAGTGCAAGGCCGATGCTGTTGGAATAAGTCCCCGGCGCGCCGCCAAAAATACGCGCAATACAAGGTTTTTTCCCGTTCATGGAGGCTGTATGCAGATGCTTCACGATATAGTTTGCATGCGGCGGCTCATCCGCCGCAGCGGCAAGCAGGATCGCTTCATCCATTCGTGCAAGAATACCAGGCCATGTGTCCCGCAGCACACCGGAAATATGCACCGTAACATCCATGCGCGGCCGTTTCAGCTCCGAAGCGGGAATCAGCTCCATGCCCAAAACGGTTCCACGCCCATTCCAAACCGGACGTACGCCCACAAGGCCCAGGAACAATGCAAACTGCTCCCCTTTTGTGCGCGGGATATCCAACGAAATCATATTGAGAGCGATCTGTTCGGGGTAGCGCCCCTCTTCTGCAAAGTATCGCGTTATAAGCGCTTCCGCAGCGTCCGTACCGCGCGCATACGCATCCATGGTGGGGATCCGGTCAATCTCCACACCGTATAAGTTGCGCCCTGTCTCAACAGGGCCGTCCGCCTCACTTCCGCCAGCGCCCGGACGTACAAAGCAGCCGGAAAGGCCGCGTAAAAGCGCGCCCGTTTCCACGCCGTCAAGCACATGCAGTTCTTCCTGCTTTGACGCATGGTCAATGATTACAGCATAACTGCGCCGCTTCGCAAGCATTGCAGAACCGATGCAGGCCGCATTGTAAACATAAAGGTTTGGTTTTTCCCCAACCGCAATATCGGGAAAGCATTCCTCGCCCAAGCCGTTTGCCTTTCCGGGCAGAAACTCCAAGCTCCCATGCGTGCCGAAATGCACCCATGCATCCGCGCCGAAACAATCTGCCGCATAAAAATAAGTAGCCAAAAACTGATGCGTAGGCGGGCAAGCCGGATCCTGCAATATTTTGCAGACTTCTCCGGTACATTTCGCACCATAACAGCCGCGTTTGGGCTGGATGAGCAAAAGCACATTGCCAAAGCGCATGCCTGTGATCAAAATCTTTCCGCCAAGCACCATCGCTTCTCCGGGCAGGCTTCCCCATGTTTCCTCCATGCGCGCGCGTGCGCCTTCCGGTATTCTTGCATAAAGCCGCGCATATTCCTCCGCAGGCATTGCATATAACACGCCGCCGGAAGCCGCGATGTCCTCTGCCGAAGTCCAGCGGAAATCCGAGTATGCTTTTTTCTCAAGGAATTGCGCGCGAAGCGCTTCTCCATCTTTTGGGATGTTTCCAACGGCGTATCCTTCTTCTGCAAGGCGTTTGAGTACGCACACCGCGCTTTCAAACGCATTGAGCCCCGTTGCCTTTCCAAGCGTTGCTTCTACGCCGGAGCAGACTGCATTGTTAAGAAAAATCGCAAGCTTTTTATCCGCATTTGCTTTTTTACGCAGCGCAATCCACCCTGCAATGCGCCCGGCGAGCTTTTCCGCCCGTTCCTGCACCGCTTCATGCATCCTGCGGTTTACCGAGCCACCGAGGAACACAGGCTCAATCATCCCCTGCAATTCCGATATATCGAAGTTAAGTGCTGCATCTTGGCGGAAGGGTGCGGGCGCGCTCATCCACTGCTCATTCGTTAAATAATTGCTTTGCACGGGGCGCAATATAGGGATTTGCAGCCGGGCATACAGGTTTGCCGCGCGTTCAAAAAGCGATTCTCCATCGCCCTCTGCCGTGCCGAAAAAAAGGAAGTTCACCAACAGTTCAATCAGCGGTTTTTCATCCTTGGTAAAAAACTGTTTGATTGCCTGCTCCATGGAAAGGCACCCCGACCCGGGATCTGGGTTTCCGGTAGAAAACGCATTGATTACGCCAATCCCACGCCGGTTAAGCGCCGCCTTAAGCGCGCGCTCCACGGCAAGGTCGTTTCCCTGCCAACGCGTGCGGTAGCTTAACACGCCCACATAAGCGGCATAACCTGCCTCGCATTCTTCAATATACGTAACCGCATCTTGATACAGCGCACCGGAAAGCGTGTAGATGCTGTCGAACGGTACAGCCTCCGGCGGCGGTGGGACCGGCACGCCATAGCGCTTATGTTTGAAAAACCGCGCAAGCCGGCGCAAGTTCTCCTCTCCACCGGAGAGGATGTACGCATTGCAAAGCGCATTCTCTTCGGCATTCAGGCTTGAAATTCCCGCGGCAATGTTTTCTGCGCCAATCGCCGCTATCAAGGGGATCGGAGAAAGCCGCTCCCCGGGTTCAAACGGTTCATGGTCGCCATGGTCGCGCGCGACAAGCGCCGCGTCTGCTGCAAGTAGCATATCCTTGCTCAATTGGTCAAAGCCGTGTGAAGGCAGGAATTGTGCACTGCAACCCTCCGCTGCAAGCACCGCCCGCATTTGCGGAGTGTCCAAATCATTTCCGATCAAAAGAATTTTCATGCCGTCATACTCCCATAAGCGCGCCGAGCATATTCTGCCGGAAAGAAACAATCCCGCGCAACTGTGCGCTCTTGAGCTCGTTTACTTTAAAGTAACTCGCTTTCATCGCTTCTGAGATACGTTCCGCCAAATGGAAAGAAATAAAATCGTTTTCCGTATCTACCACGATGGCCGGAATGTGCTCGTTAGCAATAAGCCGCGCGGCTTGAAGCGCGTCCTCCACCGCGTCATCGCTCCAAAGCGGGCTGTTTGCTCTGCCATCGGTTACAAGCACAAGGAGCGGAAGCATCTCAGGATCCTTGCGTCTGCGCGCTCTTAAAAGCTGCCATGCGCTGTATAACCCATCTGCAAGAGGCGTTCGACCGCCGGTAGGCAGCGCTTGCAACTCCTTTTGGGCAAGATCCACACTTGCGGTAATGCCAAGGAGCACCTCTGCCTGCCTTTGCCGGAAAGCGATGAGTCCGATTCTGTCCCTTTTTTGATAGGAATCCATCAGCATTGAAAGCACGGCTTCCTTCGTTTCCTTCATGCGCTTGGCTGCGCCCATAGAACCGCTTGCATCCACCACAAAGACGATTGTTGCCCCCACATGGCTTTCTCTCTGCTTATAGCGAAAATCGCTTTCTCGCACGGAAACGGCGCACCCGTTTTTTTCGCGCTCTTTTTGAAATGGCGCGGCTGCGCGCAGCGTCGCATCCAATGCAAGATCACGCCCTTTTGTTTTTTCTGCGGAAAATCCCGCATAGCGTCCTTTGTTGGCGCCGCTGTTGGTTTTGCGCCTGCGGCCGGCGCCCTTGCGGGCAAGGCGGTCGCGCGTATCACCGGGCAGGCGAATGATCTGATAAACCTCATCGCCTGCTACAAGCTGTTCTTCGGATGCGTCCGCCCTTTCATCCTCCTGCGGTGAATCAGGCGGATATTCGGCGTCCGCCAGCTCCCCTTCGCCGTTCCCATCTTCCGGTTCGTATTCATTTTGCGTCTCAGGCTGTTCAGGCGGCACATCGTCCGGCGTATCCGTATTGTCCTGCCTTTGGTTGTTCTGTTTATTCCGCTGGTTCTGCTGCTGCGGCTCGTTTTGTGTTGTGAATTCTCTTCTCCGGTGCGGCAACACATACTCTGCCGCTTCCTTGATGTCGCCTACCGTTACATGCTTTCTTCCATCCATCGCCGCAATCGCAGAGGCGGTTTCGCTCAACAAAAGCTCCGCGCGGTTTCCCTCGCAAAATGCCTGCACGGCGAGCTTTGCTGCAATGCAGCGCACGTTTTCATCCACTGTTACGGCAGGAAGCAGGGCAACGGCTTTCTGCAGCGTTTTTTGCAGCCTCTCCGTTTCCGTTTGGTATGCCGTCAAAAATCCCGCCAGGTCACGCTCGTAGGCGAGCCTGCGGCGAATGATTTCCACACGCAACTTCGGATCATGCTCGCCGGCCACCCCAACATAAAGGCCGAACTTGTCAAGAAGCTGCGGCCGCAAGCCGCCTTCCTCCGGGTTCATCGTGCCCACGAGAATAAATGAGCAATCATGCCGTGCCGAGATGCCTTCCCGTTCTACCCGGTTTTCTCCCGCAGATGCCGCCGTTGTTATGGCTGCGGCCATGTTGTCCGCAAGAAGGTTGATTTCATCCACATACAAAATGTTGCCGTGCGCCCGCGCGAGTACGCCGCCCGCAAAGCTGCGCACGCCATCCCGAACCGTGGCTTCAAAATCAATAGAACCGACGAGCATATCCTCTGTAGCGTTAAGCGGCAGATCAACCACCTGCTTGCCGCCGAGTTGTGCCACGCCGCGCACAATCGTGGATTTTGCCGTTCCTTTTTCCCCGGAAAGCAGTACCCCGCCAATGCGCGGGTTGATCAGGTTGAGCATCAATGCTTTTTTTGCGCTTTCCTGCCCTACAATGGCCGCAAAAGGATAGCATAGTTCATGCATCGAGGATGGCCTCCAAGTCCGACGGAAGGCCGTCGGTCGTATCGAAGGGCAGGCGGCGCATCCTGTGTGGCAATACCATTTTTGCTGCCGCCAGGATATGCGCGCGCGTCACGCCGGCTTCCCCGGCAAACGCCGCCATGGTTGCCGCCGTTTTCAGCAGCGTGATGTCTGCCCGGTGGCCGTCTACATGCAGCGCGGCACCAATTTTTGCGGCATCGCAATAGCGTGCTTCCTCGATTTCTACGGATGGTAGCATCCCCTGTGCGCGCCGGATGCGCTCCTTGAGCGCAGCTTCCTCGTTGCTCCAGCGGCGGGAAAACTCCGCCGGGTCACGCTCAAAGTCCATCCTACGGCGGATCAGTTCGCTGCGCTTATCGATTTCCTGCTCCCCGCGGATCTCCACTACAAGGCCAAAGCGGTCAAGCAGTTGCGGGCGCAAATCTCCTTCCTCCGGATTCATTGTCCCCACAAGCACGAAACGTGCCGGATGGCTGTAGGATACACCTTCGCGCTCAACGGTGTTTACGCCCATGGCAGCAGAATCCAGCAAAACATCCACAATGTGGTCATCGAGCAAGTTAATTTCATCCACATACAGGATATTGCCGTTCGCCTCGGCCAGAATGCCGGGTTCAAACACCTTTTCTCCCTTTTTGATTGCACGTTCAATGTTGAGCGCGCCCACCACGCGATCTTCCGTAGCGCTAATGGGAAGTTCAACAACACGCCGCGTATAACGCGCTGTTTCCGGATTCTTTTTCGACGCACAGTCCGCGCACAGCGGCGGCATGCCGGGCCTGCAATGGAACGGGCAGCCGCGGACAACCTCAACTTCATCAAGCAAGCCGCAAAGGCCGCGCACGGCGGTGGATTTCGCTGTCCCTTTCTCGCCGCGGATGAGCACGCCGCCCAGCGCCGGGTTAATGAGGTTAAGAATCAACGCCAGTTTCATCTCCTCTTGCCCGACGATGGCGGTGAATGGATAAATCGTTTTCTCCTGCATATCAGTTCTCCTTTTGTATTCCATTGGGTATCGCATCAATATTCTCAAATGCTTCCGCACCCGTAATAACTCGCTTGCCCTCAGTTCTTGCATATTGAATCAGTTCACGGCTTCGCCTGTTTTGATCTCCAACGGGCGTTCCTGCATCGACCACGCAGCGCGCACGGTCGATCCACCGCTTTGCTTCGTTGATCTCCCGCTCGCCAAACGTTCCGAAAGCGGGGGCGACGGTCACATGCGCTGCAAGCACGGATGCAACCTGAAGATCCACATCGTTCTCAAACAGAACACCTGTCGAGAATGCGCGTTTGTTCTTTTGCAGCAGCCGGTAGATCGGAATGCCTTTTCCAGCGCCCGCAAGCACAAAAATTTCCGGTTCCCCTTCCGGTGCCATAAGCTCTACACTGCCGAACAGCGTGTTGAACGAACCGCTTTCGAGCTCGTAAAGTTCCTTTACCCGTTCGCCGGTGAATACCTGCTCCGGCGTGCCAAACAGCCTGATCCTGTCCCCTTTTACACAAATAATCTGGTCGGATATTTTCGCCGCAAGGTCAATCTCATGCAGCGACATTACCACTGCAACATTCTTCTCTCTCGCCATCTTGCGTAAAATATCGAGCAACTCAATTTTATGGCGAATGTCCAGGTACGAAGTCGGTTCGTCCAGCACAATAATCTCGGGTTGCTGGCAAATTGCGCGCGCAAGCATGATGCGTTGGCGCTGTCCATCGCTGATATCGGTAAACGGGCGCTCCGCGAGTTCTTCCGCCCGCACCATATGCAGCGATTCTTCCACCACCTGCCTGTCGCCCGGCGTAAGGGAACCAAAATGGTTTGTATAGGGATATCGCCCCATCGCCACTACCTGCTCGCAGGTCATCAACTCCGGATCAATGCGTTCAGTGAGCATGACGGAAAGCCTCTTTGCAAGTTCCTTGTTGCTCCATTTCGATATATTATCGTTTTCTATCGTCACCACGCCGGCGATCTTTTCCAGGTGCTTGGTGATGGTTTTTAGAATTGTTGATTTTCCCGAGCCGTTCGGGCCGATCAGCGTCAAAATCCTTCCCTTTTCTATAGAAAGATTTATTTTTTCAATGAGCGGCCTGCCGCTATACCCAACGGAAAGATCATGTGTTTCAAAATACATGTCTCATCCTCCTTCACTGCTGCCGTTTACGGCGCTTAATCATCAGGCTGATAACAACCGGCGCACCAAAAAACGACGTAACGGTACCGATTGCAAGCTCTGTCGGCGCAAATGCCGTGCGGGCGATCAGGTCGCAGAACATGCAGAACACGGCTCCGCACAAGAACGCAGTCGGAATGATGATGACGGGCTTTGAGGTTTTCATCAGGACCTTCGCAATTTGTGGTACGGCAATGCCCACAAAAGAAATCGGCCCGGCAAATGCCGTTACGCATGCGGAAAGGACGCTGGAAAGCACGATGAGCGCCATGCGGAACATGCGGATGTTGATTCCCATGCTCTTTGCATATCCCTCGCCAAGCTGATACGCATCCATTGGCTTTGATATAAGCATCGACAGCACGAGGGCCGTGCCCACGACAACGCAGATGATTCCAAGCGTATTCCATGCTGCGCCGGAAAAGCTCCCCATGGACCAGGAGGTCAAATTTGCAATGTCACTGTCCTTTGCAAACGCAATGCAGAAATCGGTAACTGCAGAACAGATATAGCCAATCATAATCCCAATCACAAGCAGCATGGACATGTTCTTCGCCCGGTGTGAAAACAGCAGAACAAACCCCATGATGATGAGCGACCCAACGAATGCTGAAAGCACCATGAAATATGGCGGAATGCTGCCATAAGAACCCACAACAAAGATGATAACAAATCCAACGCACATTTTTGCACCGGAGGAAATCCCCAGCACAAACGGGCCTGCGATTGGGTTGCGGAAAAAGGTTTGAAGCAGAAATCCGGAAACGGCGAGCGCTCCGCCAAGCACAGCCGCTGTCAGAAGGCGCGGCAGACGGATGCTCCAAACGATCTTGCTGTCCACGCTGCCTTCCTCAATGCGCTGGAAAATAATTTTGAATATTTTGACCGCAGGTATATTGACCGTGCCCGTGTTTACATTCATCACAATTCCCACGCCAATGAGCACGATCAGCGCAAGGAATATGATCTGATACCTCAGTTGAGCGATTATTTTTCCTTTATTCATTGCCTGCACTCCTTCCGGGGGCGACAGATATCTCGGTAAGGCTTAGCAAGCGCCATCAGGAGCGCAAGCAGTAACGCTGTGATTTTATAGATTGTTGCTTTCATGATTCATTCCCTTTCTGTCCGCATCTGTGGAAATGCATTTGTTCGTCAACCACATCCGGCGCATGCTTTCAGAGGCAGGCATATACGCCATTCGGTGCTGGGAATGTTTACGCAGTGAATAGATTTTGCAATAAAAAACGACAGAGGATAAACTCCACTGCCGGCAAAAAACACAGAAAAGGCACGCTGCTGATTCGCAGCGGCTGCTTCTTACTTTCCCACCGAAAGTGATTGCAAAGCGAACCAGCAGGTCTCCTGACTTAACTTCTTCCGGCACGCCTGCCTTCCCGGGGTTGCTCCCAGTGGCGTCATTGGCGTCCGTCCGTATTACAGTAGCGGGGGCTGTTACGGATTCTCACCGTATTCCCTTTTCAAACAATCGATCAAACGATCAAGCTGTTACTGTTACGCTATCAAACAATATTCAATTTCCAAACTATATATTATCCCGTACACTTGGGCTTGTCAACATCAAAAGCGCTCTTTCGCCAAATTCATTGGATTCAACGCTAAGCACACGGTCATTCAAACAAACATATGGTGACCCGTGGGACTCATCTCAAAACAGGTACTCGGTATCGGCGTGCATGCCCGCGAACATCCGCCCAGATATACCGCCGACAGGCCGCCATCGCAATCCCTTCGCCGCATTCACAGAACGGATTCGTTCGGTTTGCGTGGTTTTATAATATACTTCTGTAGAATGAAATAACGTGATTTTGGGCATTCTGTCCCCGGAGGTGATAATCGTGGAACCCAAGTACGAAAACATGTATGCCATGTTTGAAAAAGATTCCAACGCGAAGCGGTATTTTAACGGGCTGCCGGACTATGTGCGCGAGCAGATCAGCAGCCGGGCCAACAGCGTTAATACCTATGCAGGGCTTAGGGATTACGCCGAAAACCTCTTGCGCGGAGACGACTAACACCCCTTTCCCGGCATGCCCTGCCTTATGGTGTGGGTATGCCTTTGTTTTTGGCGCGCTTTTTTCATTGCACATACTTTCCCCTTTCGGCGTGGCATATAGTGTAGATAGTGTAGCAAGCATCGTTGAAAGGAGTGTCTTTATGGACTGTTTCCAGAATTCTTCACACATGGCCGATCATGGGCCGTCGCCATTTTGCGCCAACATTTTATGCGCCTCCCAAGCAAACCCGAATTACCGCACTGCGTTTTGGACCGGGTGTTACCTGCAAATGACGCTGATGGAAATCCCCCGCTGTGGAGATATCGGTCTGGAGGTTCATCCGAACACAGATCAGTTAATCCGCGTTGAAGCAGGGCAAGCTATGGTTCGGATGGGCTGTAGCCGTGAGCAGCTCGATATCCAGTGCTCGCTTGGCGTAGACCATGCTGTTTTTGTTCCTGCGGGAACCTGGCATAACGTCATAAATACCGGGAATTGCCCTCTCAAACTCTCAACTGTCTATGCACCGCCGCATCATCCAAGGGGTACAGTTCACCGAACTAAGGAGGATGCCGAGCACTGAACGTTTTCCATCCAAATGACACATGAGCGCAGGCGGAAGCGATTGAAGAGCGCCGTAACAAGGGCAAATGTGCATGAGGCAGGCGCAAGGGTTCAAACCGCAACGATGAATTGGCAGGCGCATTCAAGCACTGCGAAGTTGCCCAACATAACCCGCAGCATAGCAAAAAGCCCCGAAATTCGGGGCTTTTTCCTTGGCTGCGGAACTAGGATTCGAACCTAGACAATACGAGTCAGAGTCGTAGGTGCTACCATTACACAATTCCGCAACATTCTTTTGTAAAAGTAATCCCAGAGTGCCGTACACCCTCATTATAACACCCGCCTCTCGGCAGGTGGGTGTATTGTGGCGGCTTCTGCTTACCAAGCACATTGAAGGTGGCATCAGCACAACCAACGCATACTCCCGAAGTTACTCTGTGGGTTTATAAGGAAGGCACACGCACACCACAGGATTATGATGGTGGGATTAGTTGGGATCGAACCAACGACCTCTACGATGTCAACGTAGCGCTCTGACCAGCTGAGCTATAACCCCGTTCGCTTTGCGCAAATACTATTATACATATTTTTGAGCGGTTTGCAAGCCTTTTTTCTCCGTCTGCGTACAGGTAAACCTAAAAACGCAGGCGGGCAGGCACAATTTACACTAAATTTTTTTGTCAAGCGCGTGCATCTGCGCAATCAATGCCGCAGGATCTTCCGCTTTGAATATGCTGCTGCCGGAAACAAGCATCATGGCTCCGGCCTCGGCTGCAAGAGCAGCCGTCTCTGCATTAATCCCACCATCCACCTCAATCTCGTACCGATAGCCATATTCTCTGGCAAGCTGTACAAGGCGCTCAATTTTGCGGAGCACACCCGGAATAAATTTTTGTCCTCCTGCACCTGGGTTCACGCTCATTACCAAAACAAGATCGCACTCGGAAAGCGCTTCCTCTACCATGCAAACGGGCGTTGCAGGGTTCATGGCGATCCCCGCTTTCATCCCGGCCATTCGGATTTTCTGCAAAGTACGGTGGCTGTGCCGATCCGCTTCAACATGAAAGGTAAAATAGTCTGCGCCCGCATCGCGAAATGAAGCGATATACGTTTCCGGATGTTCCACCATAACATGCACATCAAGCGGAAGCTTCGTATATGGGCGTACCGCCTTGCACATCGCCGCGCCAAAGGTAATCGCTGGCACAAAGGTGCCGTCCATCACATCAAAATGCACCGCATCGGCGCCCCAAGCGGCAAGGCGCTCCACATCACGTCCCATGTTTGCAAAATCAGCGGATAGTATGGATGGTGCAATCTTAATCATATCTATGTTTCCTCTTTTCTTTGAGTTCTTCCAAAATCAGGAGATACCGTTCGTATCGTTCCCGGGATAGCTTGCCGTTGTCCAAGAGAGGCTTCACGGCGCAGCCCGGTTCGCTTACATGCAGGCATTGTGCGAAGCGGCATTCCTTTGCATGTTCCCGCATCTCCGGATACAGCGCCGCAAGATCTTCCGGTTCAATCGCTTCCGTTTCAAGGAGGCTGAACCCGGGTGTATCCACAAGTGCACCGCCATAAGCGAGCCAAAGCTCCGCATGGCGCGTGGTATGCCTGCCGCGTTCCGTCTTGCGCGAAAGGCCGCCTACCGCGAGCGAAAGCTCTGGGAGAATCGCGTTGAGCAGCGAAGATTTTCCCACAGCTGACTGCCCCGCGAAGCAGCAGACGCTTCCTGAAATCTCCGCACGCAAAGCATCCAATCCTTCTCCGGTATGAGCGGATACGGCATGAAGCGCATATCCGCTTGCAGCGTATTGATGGAATATGGCGTCAAATGTTTCCCGTTCCCGTTCGTCGCACTTGTTGACAATGAGCGCCGGCACAATCCCCGTCTGCGCGCATTGAAGCAGGAGCTTGTCTACAAGCAGCAAATCCGGTTTCGGTACGGAAGCCGCCATGACGATCATAAGCTTATCCACATTAGCGACCGCCGGGCGCGTCAACAGATTCTTCCGCGGCAAAATCTGAGCGACGCTGCCATCCTCCCCCGTCTTATGCACAAACGAGACTCTGTCCCCCGGCACGGGGGATATGCTTTCCTTGCGGAAGCGGCCGCGTGCCTTGCAAACATGCTCCGTGCCATCCGCATCCAGCACGGTATAGAAGCTTCCAACGCCCTTTAAAATCAAACCTTCCAAGCGTTCTCTCCCGCGCTCAGCGCAATGCAAATCTGGCTGTTGTACGGCGGTATTCTTCCCCGCCCACATAAACGGTACATTCGTACTCTCCGCCTGTTCTTAGATACGCCGTAAACGAAACGGGTTGTTGCAGGCCAACGGGCAGTGTAGTTTCATACAAAACCATTTCCACGCCTTCCGCGATTTTCGCTGTGACAATTACGGGCTTTTCCGTATCCGTTACGTCGATGTTAAACACGATATCTGAACAATACGGCCCCAAATCGGTTCGGCATACCCAGAGCTCCACTGTAACGGCGGAGGGTACCGTCACGTTTGCAGACGGGCTTTGCCGCAGCACCGTATCCTCGGTGCAAAGCGTATCCGGCGTTTCCGGGTGTACCCAAATGCGCGCAAACTTCGCTTCCTGCAAGGCAGCGATCGCCTCATCCAACAGCATTGGTTTTGCAACAAGCGACGGCATTTCGCTGTTTCCGCCCGGCGTGCCACTCACCCAGATGTCCACAACGTCTCCTGCGAATGTATCGGTTTCAGCCACAGGCTCCTGCCGGAAAATTTGGCCGTCCGGCAAGCTGCTCTTTCCATACTCGATTGTACCGAGGTTTAAGTCCACATCCTGCATCTGTGCAATTGCATCCTGCACGGACAGGCCCACGAGGTTTGGAACGGTCTCATAATCGCTGCCGCTGCTGACCACCACCTGAATCACGTCCCCTTCATTGCCTTTAGTGCCGACGATGGGCGTCTGAAAAATGATCTGCCCTTCTTCAAACTCCTCGCTTCCCCGGTATTCCAGCACCTCAAGCGCAAAGCCGCGCAGCTTTGCAAGTGTTTCTGCCTCGCTCACCTGCTTTCCGACAAGCGTTGGCACTACATACTCTCCGTTGCTGACGTTTTCATCATCCCGCATCGCACGCGCGATAAAAAACATTGTTGCAAAAAGCCCCAGCACAACCATAACCATCAATGCGATGTTGCCGATTCCAATGGAGGTGCTCTTTTTATGCTCCTGCCGCGGCGATGCAATGCGCGCAAATTTTCCATGCGGCTCGCGCAAAGAACGCTGTAAATCTGCCTTCATCTGGCGCGCCGTAAAATAGCGCATATTGATGTTCTTTGCAGCCGCCTTTACGACTACGTCACTCAGTGCCCGCGGAATTTTGGAGTTTACCTGAATGGGCGGAATAATTTCCTCTTGGAGATGCTTGAGTGCGACTGCCACGGAATTGTCTCCCGAGAACGGCACGCTCCCGGTCAGCATTTCATAAAGCATGATTGCACAGGAGTAGATGTCGCTGCCGGCCGTTGCATTGTCGCCTCGTGCCTGCTCCGGCGAAATATAGTGTACCGAACCGATCACATTCGTGCCTGCAAACGTGCGCGTGGTGGCAGCTGCATCGCGTGCAATGCCGAAATCGGTCAGCTTTGCCTTCCCGCGTGGGGTTATAATCACATTCTGCGGCTTTACGTCCCTGTGGATGATGCCGCGCTCATGCGCATGGGAAAGCGCATCAAGCACCTGACAAGCATAGTTTACCGCCGTCTTTGGAGAAAGCGGCCCCTCTTCCTTGATGATTTCCTTCAGCGTTTTTCCCTCGACATATTCAAGCACGATGTAGCTTACGCCGTCATCCTCGCCTACATCGTAGGAACGAACGATGTTCTCATGTGAAAGCATCAAAACGGCCTGTGCCTCCCGCTCGAAACGACGGACAAACTCCATATCGCCCCGGTGCTCATCCTTGAGCACTTTGAGCGCCACAATGCGTTGGCTTTCTTCATCGTAGGCCTTATAAACGTTGGCCATACCACCGGAGCCAATCAGGCTTTTGATGCGGTACCGGCCAGAAACAAGCTGATTTGCCGTTACCATTTTACCGCACCTCCCCATTTTCTACGAGCACAACGCTCACGTTGTCCCGTGAGCCGGAAGCAAGTGCAAGCTCCACCAGTGACGCACAGGCCGCATCCAGCGTTTCGCTCTCTTTCAGCACCCGCACAAGATCCTCATCCTCCAGTTCGGAATACAAGCCGTCAGAGCAAAGCAAAAGCGCGTCGTTCTCTTCCCAGTCACATTCAAAAATATCTACGCGCTCACAGGCGCGTGTGCCAATGGCCCGCGTAATCAGGTTGCGGCGTGGATGGCGCGCGGCTTCCTCCCGGGTGATGTACCCGGAGGCCACAAGCTCCGCAACATAGGAATGATCCACCGTTACTTGCCGGAGTTTTCCCGCATGGTAATGGTACAACCGGCTGTCACCGACATTTGCTGCCACAAAGCGCGTTTTGAAAAGCAGTGCCATGACAAGCGTTGTCCCCATACCCTTACACTCCGGATGCGCGCTCGCATATTCAAACACCGCTGTATTCGCATGGTTCACCGCGTTCATCACAAGTGCCGCCGGGCCGCCCGGGCCGCCTTTTTTCAATTCGGAGGCCACCGCTTCAACGGCAATGGCGCTTGCAATGTTTCCAGCGCTGTGTCCTCCCATTCCGTCCGCAACAATCGCGAGCGAGATCTCCCCGCCCTTCGGCACAAAAAAGGAATCCTCGTTGTTCGCCCGTTTTCCGGTTACGGAGCGTGCGGCGTAAATCATGTGTTTCCCTCCCGTTGCGCTTCCAGCACGCGGCGGCGAAGCTGACCGCATGCTCCTTCAATATCCGTTCCCATTTCCCTTCGGATCGTAGCGGATATGCCAAACTCCGTAAGCCATGCCATAAACTGTTCCGCCTCCCGGCGCGTTACGCCCATAAGCGCGCGTTCCGCAACGTGGTTGAGCGGGATCAGGTTTACATGGCAGTTGATCCCACGGAGGCGCGCGGCAAGCTCCTCGGCATGCCTGCGCTCGCTGTTTTTGTTTTTAATGAGCGCGTATTCAAAGATCACGCGCCGCCCCGTTAAATCCGCATACTCCTTTGCGGCGGCAAGCAGCTCCGCCATGGGATACGCTGCGTTCACGGGCATAATCTCGTTTCGGATCGCATCGTTTGGCGCGTGCAGCGAAACAGAAAGCGTCACATGAGGAGCCTCATGCATGAAACGCCGCAGCTGCGGCACAAGCCCGCAAGTGGACAGCGAAATGTTGCGCGGGCTGATGTTCATGCCCTCCGGCGCGGAAACGAGGCGCAAAAAACGCACGACGTTTTCGTAATTGTCCAACGGTTCACCGCTGCCCATCAAAACGAGGTTCGTGATGGAGCGCTTACGGCCTTCCTCACACGGCACATCCTGCTCCGCACAGGCGACAAAGCTCAAAATCTCGCCCGCCTCAAGATTGCGCACACAGCCGTTGAGCGTGGAAGCGCAGAATGCGCAGCCCATCCGGCATCCGACCTGTGTGGAAACGCAGAGCGTGTTGCCGTACTTATAGCGCATCAGCACTCCTTCAACCAAATTTCCGTCTTCCAGCGCGAACAGGTATTTGATCGTACCATCCTTTGCAGAAACGCGTTTCTGATAAATGGTTGCCCCGCCATAAGGGAGCGCCGCAAGTTTTTCGCGCAGGCTTTTGCTGAGGTTCGTCATCTCCCCCGGCCGTACCCCGCGTGAGAGCCATTCAAACACCTGACGCGCACGGAATTTGGGTTCGCCGAGTTCCGCCATGAGTGCTTGCAGTTCTTCTATATTTTTTGAGGTCAATCCTGTCATGCTCATTCCGCCCGTTTCCGCGTGAATTTTGCAAGGAAAAAGCCTTCCATGCCGTCCAAATGAGGGAACAGCTGCAGCATCCCGCCCGCAGCGCGCTTTCTGAGCGGCTCGGGCAAACATGCGTCGAACCCCACAGCGTCAAATTCGCCATGCCGCGCAAGAAACGCACGCGCACAGGCTTCGTTTTCCGGCGGCGAGATCGTACAGGTGGAATACACCAGCACGCCGCCCGGCTTCACGCAGGATGCGCAACAATCGAGCAGCTGCGCCTGAAGTGCCGCAAGTTCTTGAATCACAGCCAGGGACTTTCCATATCGCGCGTCCGGCTTTCCGTGCACGCCAAGCCCGGAACACGGCGCATCCAAAAGCACCGCATCATATGCTTCCCCGCATTCCGGGTACCGTTTGGAAGCATCCCTCTGCAAAATCTCTGCATTTTTCACCCGCAGCCGGTCCAACGTCTTTTTCATCAGCTCGCAGCGGTGTGCATGCAATTCCCACGCATCAATCCGCCCGGCGTTTTCCATCAGCATGGAAAGATACGCCGTTTTTCCGCCCGGAGCGGCGCAGGCGTCCAGCACGCGCATGCCCGGGCGGGCGCCAAGCGCCCGGCACACAAGCATTGCGCTTTCGCTCTGCACGGTGATCTGCCCATTTTGGAACAGCGGCTCCGCCGCAATATCAAAGCCGGCCTGCAGCCGGAATGCCTCTGGCACGGCCGTGCCGCGCGAATATGGAATCTTTTGCGCTGCAAGCCACGCTTCCAGTTCTTCCGCCGTATATGGTGCCTGCGCCCGAATGGTCAGCTCCCGTACCTCGGCGGACAGCATCGCTTCCGTAAACGTCTCGCCATATGCGTCGGCATAAAGATCCACCAGCCAACGTGGGTAGCTGTATTGCACGCTCAGCCGTTCCCGTGCATTTTCCGGCAGGGGAACAGCTTGGCCGGCATCGCGGCACACAGCGCGCAAAACGCCGTTCACATAGCCCGCAAGCGCTCCCTTTCCGATTTCCTTTGCAAGCTTCACGCTCTCGTTGCAGGCCGCGCTTGGAGGGGTTCCCATAAACATGACCTGACAAACGCCCATGCGCAGTATGCCCCGGATCACAGGCTTCTGGCGGCCCTTCACATACCGCGAAAGCACATAGTCGATATAGATCAGGTGGTCAAGCGTTTCGTATACCGCCGCGCTCACCCACTTCGCATCCTGCCGCGGCAGGCCGCGTTCTGCTTCCTTTAGCCGAAGGTTGGCATAAGCACCGCTGTCGGTAATGTCAAGAAGCGCCTGAAGCGCGATGCGCCGTACGCTCATGCGAACACCTTGCCGGCAAGCGCATGCCCGCGCAGAGCCGACTTTGCGTCCATACGCTTTGCACCGGGGAACTGGAGCTCCAATACTTCCAAAACGCCGTCGTCCGCATCTATGAAAAGCCCTTGCTTCGCATCCGCAACAAGGCAGGCGCCGGGCATTCCTTGGGGCGGCAGCTCCGTTTTCCTCGTTTTCCAGAGTTTGATGGTTTCGCCTTCACACAGGGCAAATGCGCCCGGCCAGGGATTCATGCCCCGCACACGGTCGTGTGCCTGCTGCATGCCGGCGGCAAAGTCCACATGCCCATCCTCTTTTTTGAGCATAGAGCACTTGGTTGCAAGCGCCGCATCCTGCGGTGTGCGCGTAAGCGTTCCTGCTGCAAGCGCCGCAATGGTATCCGAAAGCACCTCTGCGCCGAGCACGGCAAGCCTTTCAAACAGCTCTCCCGCCGTTTCGTCCTCACCGATCGCGGTTTTTTTCGCCATGAGGATGTCACCTGTATCAAGGCCCACATCCGTCATCATAGTGGTCACGCCTGTTTCCTTTTCGCCGTTGATCACCGCCCACTGGATCGGCGCAGCCCCGCGATATTTCGGGAGCAGGCTTCCATGCACGTTGATGCAGCCGAATTTCGGGATGGATAGATTCTCTGCCGATAAAATCTGTCCGAACGCCGCCGTGACCATCAGATCCGGGGCAAATGCACGAAGCGCCGCCACGCCATCCGGCATGCGGATTTTTTCGCATTGAAACACGGGTATGCCATGCGCAAGCGCAAGTGTTTTTACGGGCGGCGGCGTCATCACGGCGCGGCGGCCGACCGGCTTATCCGGCTGGGTGAACACAGAGAGCGTGTGTCCTCTGCGGATGAGCATCTCAAGCGATGGCAGGGCGAAATCCGGCGTTCCGAGGAAAGCGACCCTCATTCGTCCTCCTCCGCATCCTCCGAATATCCTTCCGGCGGCTCCGTCACAAGGCGCTTGTAAACGAGGCCGTCCAAATGGTCGGTTTCGTGCATCACGGCACGGGCAAACAGCCCTTCCGCCTCATATTCGTAAAGGTCGCCATGGCGGTCATATGCGCGCACGCGCACACTGTTGGGTCGCACGACATACCCGCTTTCCCCCGGAAAAGAGAGACAGCCTTCAAAGCAGCCCTGCTCGCCTGAAGTTTCAAGGATTTCAGGATTCACAAGTTCAACAAGCCCGTCTCCGCAGTCGATCACGACCGCACGGCGCAGGATACCAACCTGCGGGGCCGCAAGGCCCACGCCTTCTGCAGCATACATCGTCTCCGCCAAATCATCCAGCAAAGCGCCAAGGCGCGCATCAAACCGTTCAACGGGGCGGCACTTTCTATAAAGACAGGCCGCGTCTCCCGTGTAGATCTTTCGTTTTCCCATTCGTTTTCTCCTTCGCAGCATATAACATCATTGCGTATCATAATATTATAGCCCATTTCTCCGGCCGGAGGCAAGCAGCGGCGTCCGAAAAGTCGATCCGCCGCGCTATGTTTCGCGGGAGCCCATCCATTCAAAACATGCTGCCCGGATTGATTTCAATATCGCTCATGCCCGTCCGCCTCTGCGCATCATGAAATGCGTATGCGGCGCGGATTGCGGCAGCCGTATGTTTCGTGCGGACAAGCTTTGCCAGCACCTGATAGCGGTACTGCCCTTCCCTGCGCTTCACAGGCGCGGGGGTCGCCTCCAAAAACAGCAACTCCTGCGGATTTGCGCCGGCGCCGGCAAGTGCCGTTTCAATCGCCTGCCGGAGTCCTACAGCGCAGAGCTCCGCATCGTCCGCCAAAGGTTCCTCCGCAAGCCCTGAAAGCACAATGCGTAAGAACAACGCGTACGGCGGAAACAGCGCAGCGCGACGCATAGCGATCTCATACGCATAAAAGCCGGGATAATCATGGCGTGCAGCAAACCCGATGACGGGATGTTCCGGAGTATATGTCTGCACGATGACGTGCCCAGGCTTGTCCGCCCGCCCCGCGCGGCCCGCAACCTGCGTTAAAAGCTGGAAGGTGCGTTCCCCGCTCCGATAATCGGGGATGTGCAGCATGGAATCCGCAGCGATTACGCCGACAAGCGTTACATTTGGGATATCGAGCCCCTTTGCAATCATCTGTGTGCCGATGAGTACCTGCGCTTCCGCGCGCATGAACCGGCCGAGCAGTTCCTGATGCGCGTTCTTCGTGCGCGTAGTGTCAAGATCCATCCGCACGGCGGCCGTGCCTGGGAAATATGCTGCAAGCTGCTCCTCGACCTGCTGCGTTCCTACGCCGAAGTATTTCAGGTAAGGCTTCCCGCAGTCCGGGCATACACTTGGGATGCGTGCCGTACGGCCGCAATAATGGCATTTCATCACGCCTTCAAGCTTATGGTAAGTCATAGAAACGTCGCAGTCCGGGCATTTCATCACATAGCCGCAGCCGCGGCAGGAAATAAATGTGGAATAACCGCGCCGGTTCATAAACAGGATCGCCTGCTCCCCTGCTTTGAGGCACTGGCCGAGGGCGCTGTGCAGTGGGGCGCTGAAAATGCTGTTGTTTCCGGAAAGGAATTCGCTGCGTAAATCGACAATCTCCACTTCCGGCATGGGCTGGCGGTTAATGCGCTCGGGCAACGTCAGCAATTTATACGCACCGCTCAGGCCGCGCTTATAGGTTGCTACGGACGGCGTTGCGCTGCCGAGCACGAGCACCGCGCCGTTGAGTTTCGCGCGCTTTGCAGCGACCTCCGCCGCGCCATACCGCGGGGCTGTTTCGGAGTGATAGGACGGCTCGTGTTCTTCATCCACAATGATGAGCTTTAAACCTGTAAGCGGTGCAAATACAGCGCTGCGCGCCCCGATGACAACATCCACTTTGCCAAGGCGGATCCGGCGCCATTCGTCATATCGCTCTCCTGGGGAAAGCCTGCTGTGCAGCACCGCCACACGCATGCCGAAGCGGCTGCGGAACCGTTCCATAGCCTGCGGGGTCAGAGAAATTTCCGGCACAAGTACAATGGCCTTTCCACCTTCTGCGATCACATGCGCAATGGACTGCATGTAGACCTCCGTCTTTCCGCTGCCCGTCACGCCATACAGCAGGCAAGTACCCGCTCCCTGCTTTACACATTCAACAATTCCATCAAATGCCGCCTGCTGCGCCGAAGTAAGCGGCAATGGTTTGCCCGGCGGCGCAGCCTCCGCCGCGCGGAACGGATTGCGGAAGGCTTCCTGCCCTTCCTCCTGCAAAACGCCCTTTTTCAAAAGCGCTGCAATTGCACCGGCTGCGCCCGGAATAAACGCGCAAATGTCCGCCGTGCTCATATATGCACCCGTTTGTCCGAGCAGGTCGATGACCTCCGCCTGCTTAGGCGCACGGGAAACGCCTGCCTTTGTGAGCAACGCGGCCTTTTCCGCATCCGCATCCGCACCTGGCCGCAAGCGGACGGTACGTACCGTCTTTTCCTTCACACGCCCCCCCCGCATCTGCGCCGGAATCAAAAGGCGCAGTGCGTCCACAAGGAGGCAATGGTATGCCTCTGCAATCCAGTGTGCAAGCGCGATCTGCTCTTCCGTCAGTGCCGGATAGGGTTCCATTGTACGTAAAACCGGCTTAAGCGCAAGCCGATCCACATCCGTTTCCGTTGAAAGCGCAAGCACAAACCCTTCCGTTTTGCGGTTCCCCGCGCCAAACGGCACCAATACCCGGTGCCCCGCCTGCACGGCAAGCCCTTCGGGTATTTCATAGGTGAACAGCCTGTCCACATTTGCATGGGCTATGTCGATGATGACGCGCGCATACATGCCGTTCCACCCGCTTTCCACAAATCTTCAATTTATTATAGCATATCCCCAAACATCGCAAAAGGGCGGATCCCCAGCCCTCAGGCTGTCGAAAAAGTCCAGGATCGTCAGGGGCTGCAGCCCTTGACTTGCAATCCGGCTTCGGCGACCAGTGCGCCGAAACGGATGAAAGCTCTTCGGTTTTCGTACTTTGCGGCTTTTGCCGCCCGGGAGCGTCAGCGAGAGGCAAAAGCCGAGAAAACTCGAAAAAGTGGCTGAAAGCCACTTTTTCGACACGCAGAAAGGGCGGACGCGCCGCCCTTTCGTTCAGCAAAGTTGTACTTATCGTCCCAAAATCCGCTCCCACTTGTCCGCAAGCGTCCGAAGATCTTCTTCCAAAATCTCGGCGCGCAGCGCAGCAGAAGCATCCGTTTTCCAATCCGTGCCATTTAACAAGGCACTGATGCGCTCAAGTTCAGCACGCATATGTTCCGCATAGCGCGCTTCCGCAAGTTCTTCCACAGGGACGGGCGCAGACACCGATTCCGGTGCTTTTGCGACCTCGCCCGGGAGCAGCGTGAATTCCTCCAGAAGACCCGGCACTTCGACGTTATATCCAAGCGAGCGCACAGCATTTGAAAAGCTGTCCAGCACCTCTGCCTCACCATGCACAAAGAAGGTGCAGACCGGCTTGTTTCCAATGCCTTCAATCCATTCAATCAGTTCGTCGCGCCCCGCATGGCCGGAAAATCCTTCAATGCGTTCGATCGTCGCGTTCACACGCACATCCTCGCCGAAGAGGCGCACCTTCTTCGCACCGTCCAGCAACATGCGGCCGAGCGTACCTTCCGCTTGATATCCGGCAAAGATAACCGTAGAATCCGCGCGATACAGGTTATGCTTCAGATGGTGGCGGATGCGCCCTGCATCGCACATACCGGAAGATGAGATGATGATGTTGCATCCGGTCTGTGCATTGATAAGCTTGCTTTCATCTGCGGTAACCGCAACGCGCAGGGTCGGGAAATCAAACGGAGAGCCGGATTTCGCCATTTCACGTGCTTCTTCGTCGTAGTATCCTTCCGCACATTTTTCATAAATCTTCGTTGCGTTGATGCCGAGCGGGCTGTCGATATATACCGGCACATTCTCAAGCCCGGGCACGGAATTTTTCATCAAAAGGCGCTTGATGTAATAAAGGAGTTCCTGCGTTCTGCCAACGGCAAAGGACGGGATCACAATGTTTCCGCCGCGTGCAATACCCATTTTGAGCACGGAGATCAAGTGCGCTTCCTTCGCCTCTGCAGTGGATTCTTCATGGTTGCGGTCGCCATAGGTGCCTTCAATCACAAGGTAATCCGCGCCCTTGACTTGCTGCGGGTCGCAAATGATCGGGCGTTCTTCGCGGCCGATATCGCCGGAAAAAACGAGTTTGGTTGTTTTTCCGTTTTCTTCCACCCAAATTTCGATGGCAGACGACCCCAGCAAATGTCCGATGTCATTGAAACGTGCCGTTATACCTGAAACGACTGAAACTGTCCTTCCATAAGAAGTAGGCGTAAACTGTTTGAGTGCGTTTTGCGCATCCTGCACTGTATAAAGCGGTTCAGCCGGCGCTTTGCCTGCGCGCAGATTTTTGCGCGTTTGGTATTCCGCCTCCTGTTCCTGAATATGGCCGCTATCCGGCAGCATAATGCCGGACAGCTGCGCTGTGGCGTCCGTTGCGATAATGCTGCCCTTGAATCCCTGTTTTACAAGCAGCGGGATGAGGCCGGAATGGTCAATGTGCGCGTGCGTTAAAAGCACCGCGTCGATTTCCGCCGGATTGAATGGAAATTTATCTTCCCCCAATTCCGTCTTCTTATCGGCGCCCTGACGCATGCCGCAATCCACCAACACGTTTTTTCCGTTGGCAGAAATCATATGGCAGGAACCCGTTACGCTGCGCGCTGCGCCGCAAAACCGTATTTTCATAGCAATATTTCCCTTTCCCATTCTTAAATTCAATTATATGCCGTTCCGCAAAATTGAACAAGGTATGAAAATGGATATGCGCTTGCAAAATTGTTAATTCTGTGTAAATCAGCGCAGCCCCTTTTATTTTTTGCGGAATATCGAATGAAAACGCGTGCCTCAGCACGCGTTTTCATTTTATTTATCCTTACCGCAGCATTTTTTGTATTTCTTTCCGCTGCCGCAGGGGCAGGGATCGTTACGGCCGACGGTTTCCTGCTTCACGAACACTTTGGATGCGCGGAATTCCTTGGTGATCTCATGGCGCTTTTCCTCGGACAGCACGTCATCCCACTCCTTCAGATGATAAAGCCAATCCGCCTTTGCATCCAGCATGTTGAAATAAAGCTTTTCAAAATCAACATCCAACGAAATAACGGTTCCGCTTTCCAGGCTTTCAAGATCAAGCGCCTGTTTAAGGCTCGTATTGATACCATCCAGGAAGCCGATGAAGGTGACCTCGTCCATGCCGAAAGTTTCCGCAAGCCCGCTGAGCTCGCCCGCGTACGTCTCTGCATGGTTTGCAAGGATTTTTTTGTAATTTTCGGTTTCGAGCGCAAAGTAATCGTTCCAGAACTTTTCCTGCTCGTGCGGTGCACGCTGCGCATCGGCGGCTTGTCTCCACTCAGAATAAAGGCTCATATGTTTCTCTCCCCCATGATTGGGCGGGCGGCAAACGCCGCCCGCCGCAATAATTTCTGCTTTTCTTATGGTAATGGATTTACAGCGCCGCGTCAAGATATTCCTTGACCTTCAGGATAAAGCCTTCGGTAGAAAGCACCGTCTTGTTCTCCATGTCAGCGAGAAGCGCAAGATCTTTGGTCATGAAGCCATCTGAAATGCACTTGAGGGATGCCTGCTCAAGCTTTTCGCCGAAAGCGACAAGCTCGGGGATACTGTCCATTTCGCCGCGCTTTTTGAGCGCGCCAGTCCATGCGAACAGGGTTGCCATGGAGTTGGTGGAAGTGGTTTCCCCCTCAAGGTGCTTGTAATAATGGCGCGTCACAGTGCCGTGCGCCGCTTCGTATTCATAGTTGCCGTCGGGCGAAACAAGTACGCTCGTCATCATGGCAAGAGAGCCGAACGCAGTGGCGACCATGTCGCTCATCACATCGCCGTCATAATTTTTGCAGGCCCAGATAAAGCCGCCCTCAGAGCGGATCACGCGCGCAACCGCATCGTCGATCAGGGTATAGAAATAAGTGATGCCGGCTTCCTCGAACTTGGCCTTGTATTCGGCATCAAAGATCTCCTGGAAGATGTCTTTAAAGGTGTGGTCATACTTTTTGGAGATGGTGTCCTTTGCAGAGAACCAGAGATCCTGCTTGGTGGCAAGCGCGAAGTTAAAGCAGGCGCGTGCAAAGCTCTGGATGGAATCGTCCTTGTTGTAGGTGCCCATCAAAACGCCGGGGCACTTGAAATCAAAGACCGTCTCATGGAATATTTCCTTGCCCTGTGCATCCTTAAAGAGGAGTTCGGCAGTTCCGGGGCCCGGAACGCGGTATTCCGTGCACTTGTAAATGTCGCCATATGCATGACGCGCAATGGTGATGGGTTTAACCCAGCTGCGTACGGAGGGCTTCAGGCAGGGCAGCGTGATGGGCGTACGGAACACGGTGCCATCCAAAATCGCACGGATGGTGCCGTTGGGGCTCTTATACATCTTTTTGAGGTTGTACTCGGTCATGCGCTGCGCATTCGGGGTAATCGTTGCGCACTTCACACCCACGCCGTATTTCTTCACAGCCTCAGCCGCCTGCACGGTGATCTGGTCGTCGGTCTCATCGCGGGAGGGGAGGCCCAGATCGTAGTATTCAGTCTTAAGGTCGATATACGGGGTCAGAAGATGATCTTTAATCATCTTCCAGATGATGCGGGTCATTTCGTCTCCGTCCATCTCCACGAGGGGGGTACGCATCTGAATCTTGCTCATTGCTGCTCTCCTTTGTTTACTTCTTAATTGTTTTTGTGCCGTTCATCATCTTCGTCAGAATCTCGGAATCATATGCAAAAGTGGATTCGTTTTTCTGCACCAGTGCTTCGTGCGCATATTTAACGAGTTCATCCACGAGTTGCCGGAAAGATATTCCCATCGGCTCAAAAAGGTAAAACGCAAACGAGCCCGGAATGGTGTTGATCTCGCAAACGTAGAGCGTGCCTGTTTCCGGGTCGATCATGTAATCGACGCGTACAACGCCTTTGCATTCCAACATCTGAAAGATTTGGACGGTATAAGCCTGAATCTTTTGGGTTTGTTCCTCAGAAATCGGCGCAGGGATCTTGCGGCCGAGGCTTTCCATTCCCTTGCCGGCGCCGCGCAGATACTTTTGATCGAAGCTCAGAAATTCCTCCCAGGAAACGGGCTGCTCGCAGAGAGAAGGCGTGGCCTTTCCGCCAAAGCCAATGCAGGCGCAGTTGATTTCCACCGGCCTGTTCAGGCCCTTTTCGATCAGGATACGCCGGTCGTACGCACAGGCGACCTCCATTGCCTGTTCAAAAGAGGCTCTGTCCGCCGCGCGACTGATGCCGATAGAAGAGCCAAGGTTGGCCGGTTTAACGTACAGCGGGTAGCCGAGCGTTTCCGCGCGTGCGGTCACAGCGGAAGGGTTTTCCTTCCATTCGCTGCGATAGCAATATGTGCTTTCAAGCACCGGTAAGCCCATGCTTTTAAACACAGCCTTCATGATGATCTTATCCATGCCCACGGCAGAGCCCGTCACGCCGCAGCTCGAATACGGAATGTTCGCAAGCTCCAACAGCCCCTGCATGGTGCCATCCTCGCCGTGCATGCCGTGCAGCGCCAAAATTGCGCAGTCCACATCGGCCACCTTTTGTGCCTTTGCACCAAACAGGCCACCCTGCCCGAGCGTATAAAGTCCGTTCATCCCCGGAACGGGCGGCAGCACTACACGGGTGAGCCCCTTCCCATCCGGGTTGAAGTTTTTGTAGGTTTCCACCCTGCGCAGGGGTTCGCCGATGAACCATTCTCCCTTTCGGGAAACATAAACGGGAAACGCATTGTATTTGCTCTTATCGGCATTTTCCAGAATTTGCAGACCGGAGATGATGGAAACATCATGCTCCGCAGCACGGCTACCAAAGATTACGGCAAGATTCAGCATCGCTTTCTCCTCCCTTTTTATTCACGATAGTTATCCGGCAGATCGTTTTCAAACAGCACCACACAGCCCGGCTCCGTGTAAGCGGGGAGCTTTTCTGTCGCCTCTGCGAGGGAAGCTGCCCGCACAAGACATGCTTCCGGGAACCCGGCCTGCCGGAGCCCTTCGCAGATCGGATCCGCATGTGCCTTGCCGATCACAATTGCAATGTCAGCACACTTCGCCATGTGGCGGCCGAATGCGCGGTTGAGTTCTGCCTCCTCCGCTCCCAGTTCCACCATGCCGGGCGTCACGCAGATGCGCCTGCCGGGGAAGGATGCAAGTACGTTGAGCGCTTCGCGCGAACCCACGGGATTTGCGTTGAAGGCATCGTCGATCACCGTCACCGCACCCGGGATGAGCTGCAGCCGGTGCTCTACCGGCTCCACCTTTGCAATGCCCGCGGCGATTTCGGAAAGCGTCAGCCCAAGGCGGTACGCACAGGCCGCAGCGCCCGTAAGGTTCACAATGTTGTGCCGCCCAAGAAGCTTTGTCCGGCAGCGCGCGCTTTCGCCCTCTGCCGTTTTCAGCGTAAACGCGCTGCCTTGCGGCCCGACTTCCGTTTCACATGCACAAAGGTAAAGCCCTTCCTCTGCCGTGCCGAAAAGATACTTTTCCTTCAGCGTGCAGTTTTCGTACATTGCGCGGCAATTCTCATCATCCCCGTTGAAGAAGCAGCAGCCGTCCGGCATGAGGCTTTCCATCAGTTCGCCCTTTGTTGCGATCACGCCTTCAAGAGAGCCAAAGGTTTCAAGATGCTGTTTGCCGATGGCCGTGATGATGCCAAATTTGGGCTGCACGAGGCGGCAAAGCTCGCGGATATCGCCGCGGTAACGCGCACCCATTTCCGCGATGAATACCTCGTGTTCCGCGAGAAGCTGCTCGCGAATGACTCTGGTTACGCCCATTGGCGTATTGAAGCTGCCCGGCGTATAGAGCACATTGTGTTTTTCGGAAAGGATTGTGCCGAGTGCATACTTGGTTCCGGTTTTGCCAAAGCTTCCGGTGATTGCAACTTTCGTAACATCCGCGCGTGCAGCGAGTTTTTTCTTCGCATCGTTAAAATACCAGCGTTTGACCGCCGCCTCAACGGGATACGTAATCCCATACGCGAGAAAAACGAACAGCGGCAGCAGCATGCCGGGCAGATAACGCAGAAAATTCGGCAGCAGGAACACGCCCCAGGACATGGTTCCCCCCATTACCGCCCGCATAAAGAGCGATGCCGTAAACACAAAAGCAAGCGCGAATTCCACTGCAAGCAGGCGTTTCACGCGCCCGGTAAACGCAAGGGGCTTAATCTGCTTCCGGCGTTTATAGCCGAAATAAAGCGTAAGCAGCAGAAGGAGATATGCTGCATCTCCCGCCGCATAACAGATCCGCGCAAGCAAACGGCTTGTATCATAAAGCATTACATAGCTGCACCGCAGCAACAACGCTACTGTGCCCACAAGCAAATACGGCACAACGTCCGACATAAAGTGGCGGCCGAGCCATTTCAGGTACATTCTTCCCTGATAGCTTTCCAACTGCAGCATATGCACAAGCGGCAGCGAAGCAAGAACAACCGCTACGGCAGCCGCCGTGTAATATATATAATAAGAAAACACCGTCCAGTTCAAACCATCACCTCAGGCAAAAAATGCCTTCATCACCGCGCAAAACTGCGCGTATTTGTCCACATAGGAGAAGTGGCCTGCGCCCTCAAGCACCGCAAGCCCCGCTTTGGGGATGCGCTTCTCCATCACCTGCGCACGCGCAAGCGGCGTGGCAGTATCCTGATCGCCCCAAACGAGCAGCGTTTCGTTCTGAATATGATCAAGCCGCTCCGTCAGATCAAGGTTCACAACGCGGGAAAGCGTCGCGCGCATCAAATCGCTTTTTAACGCGCGATAGTCAGCGCTTCCGGCATTCTTCTGTTTTTCGCTCAAATGGAGCAGAGTGTCAATCCACCTTACCGTTGCAAGGCGCTTGCCAAGTTTATAAGAATACGTGCGCACGTAGTAGCCAAACGTACGCGGAGGGCGGATGCCTGCCGCATCCACCAGCACGAGCCGGTGGAACAGCTTGGGATCCTCCGAAGCTAGCAGGATCGTAACCCGGCCTCCGAAGGAGTGGCAGATGAGGTCGCATCCACGCAGCCCAACAGCTTCAATGAACTTGCGCGTAAGCGCCGCATATTCCGGCACCCCCCAAGGCTCCGGCGGCTCAGACGTCTGCCCAAAGCCCGGAAAATCAATGGCTACAGCCTCATAGCCGAGTCCGCTCATGCAGTTCATGATGGGGCGCACCGCCTCGATGTCCGCACCCCATCCGTGCAGGATCAACACGGGCCGGCCCTGCCCCACGCGCTCATAATGAATGTTTATGCCTTCTATTTCACAAAACAACGCGTTTTCGCTCCGTTCCTTATTTCTTTTTCAGGCTTCGGAACTTTTCCACGTAGCCTTCCTTGTTGCTCTGCCGCGCACGCGCAAAAGCCATTGCACCGGCAGGCACATCATGTGTGATGGTGGAACCCGCAGCCGTATAAGCGCCGTCGCCAACCGTTACAGGCGCGACCAGATTCGTCTGGCAGCCGAGGAACACGTTGTCGCCCACGGTGGTTCGGTGCTTAGCATAGCCGTCGTAATTCACAAACACGCATCCGCACCCCACGTTCACACCGCTTCCAACGTCCGCATCCCCGATGTAGGAAAGATGCGGCAGCTTCGTTCCTTCGCCCACGCTGGAGTTTTTCACCTCAACAAAGTCGCCGATCTTGCAGCCGTCCGCAATGCATGTATTCGGCCGGAGGTTCACAAACGGCCCCGCCGTAACGCGGTTCCCAAGCTCTGCCTCGTTGGCGACGACATAGGTAAGCGTGCATCCGTTTCCAACGCGCGTATCGTTGATCTGGCAACCGCTCTTAATGACGCATCCTTCGCCGATAACCGTCCTGCCCGTAAGCACAACGTTCGGCCAAAGTACGGTATCCCGGCCAATCTCTACATCCGCGCCAAGCGTCACGGAATTCGGGTCGAGCATCGTGACGCCGTTTTCAAGGTGCTTGTCGCGAAGCAGCTCCTGTGCTTCCGCTTCGCATGCGGCAAGCATGGCCCTGTTCGTCACCGGGAAATAATGTGCAACGCCCGTATGCAGGTTTTCGACCAACGCCGGGGTAATACGGCAGCTTTCCACGCCTTGCAGGAAGCAGTCCTCAAGCCTTGCCTCCTTACTGCTGCACATAAGCCCCGCGAGCCAGACATTGCCGGGTGCGCAGAAAAGGTCACATAGAATCGGTTCTTCCGCCCCGTCTTCACCCGCCTCATCTTCATTGAAGATGGCAAGTGCGGCGGCTCCGCTGTTCCCCGCTTCTTCTGCCAGCTGTTTGCAGAGTTCTGCGCTGATCAGAGGATAGCTTCCGGATATTACGAAAACCAGCCCATTGCCCGCCGCTTCAAGCGTGCGGCGCGCGGCGCGCAGTGCATCCGCTTCGCCAAGAGCCTCCTGCTGTACGGCGGTTCGGGCGCGCTCGCTCACATGTGCCGCAATCATCTGCTGCGAACCGTCCACAATCACAGGAGGCGTTTCCACGCATCCCTCAAACGCCGCAAGCATCCAATCAATAATCGGCCGCCCGGCAACCTCGTGCAGGGCAGTCGGCTTCGCAGAGTTCATCTGGGAAGCGCGCTCGGCCGCAAGTATAATGGCTGTCGCTGCTTTCATTGAGTTCCTTTCCCCGCACGGATGCCTGAAGCATCGCTGCCCGGTTCATGTTTTTTATTGTAAGTTTTTCCGCTCTCCCCTGTCAAGGAAAGTGGGAATTGCATACACGTATATTTTCGCGCTGCCGCTTTATTCCGTGGAAACAAAGCCTTTTCAGGCATTCTCCGGTTCCTCTGCGGGGATCTCGGCCGCGCAGTGCGGGCAGCGGGTGGCCTTCTCGTTGATCTCCTCAAAGCAATAAGGGCAGAGCCGCGGCTTTTTCTCCTCAGCAGGCTCCGCAGCTTTGTTTTTCTCGGACAGCGCACGCAGGTGGTTGATTCCCTTCACCATCAGGAAAATGCAGAAAGCCATAATAAGGAAGTCCAGCACGGTTGTAATAAATGAGCCATATGCGAAGCATGCGGCGCCTGCCTCCTGTGCCGCCGCAAGCGTCGGATATGAATTTCCGTCAAGCGCAATGAAAAGGCTTGTGAAATCCAATCCACCCGTAAGCAGACTGACGAGCGGCATAAACAAATCGTTCACGGCCGAGGTCACGATCTTTCCGAACGCCCCGCCGATCATTACGCCGACCGCCATATCAACCACATTTCCCTTAAATGCAAATTCTTTGAATTCCTTGAGCATGCCTTTTCCCTCCATATAATACATGTTTATTCTATGATACTATACCACCATGCGCGGCTGGAAACAAGGAATGCACAGAAAGTTCATTTGCTTCCCACGCTGCAAACCGTTATAATAATTTAACAGAATGTTTTCCCTTGGAGGAACCGGGTTTGTTTACGCTGGAAACGCTGATCCTGTCTATTGTGCTCGCCATTGCCGCGGCCGCAACGCTGTCCGTTCAGAAGCGGCAAGGCGTTCCGATGCCACGCCTTTTGTGCATCGGTTTGTTTTTTCTTGCGCTGTTCGGCGCATATCTTTTAAAGCGAAGCAATACCATGCCCACCGTAAGCGCCCCCATTCCGCTTTACAAACTGTTTGCTATTGATGAATATGGTTACAAAGGCGTATTTAACGATCTGCTTGCCTATGCTCTGCCCTTCCTGGCAGCCGGCATTTTTCTTGCGCCCGCTTTTCCCAAATGCGGCTTGTTCTCCGCGCTGTTCACCGGCGTGCTTTCCGCTGTGTTTTTAAACCTGTATCCCTTGTTTAACGATGCCCCCTTCATCGCGGATGAATACCTGCTTGCCGGTTTAGGCTGCATGGCAGGCTATAGCATATATGCCCTTCTTGCCGCCTTGCTCAAAAGGTTCCGTTTCCCGGAGCGGTTTGGGTTGGTGCGGCCATCCAAGCGCGCAAATTTTGCCGCGTTTTTATATGTGGCTGTGCTTTATTTCGGCATCGCCTTCGTGATGATTCTCGACCACGGCGAAACCTATGCTCCAATCCAGTTTTTTGAAAGCGAAACGCCCCTTCCGAAAGCGATGACGCTCGACTGCACGCTTGATACATCGGGCGCAAAGGTCAAGCTCTACGGTCCCAGCACGCAATCCATCTATGAGCGTGCATACGCGATTGCGCTCGCGCTTGGTATTGAAGCCCCGTTTGCCGTGAACGACAGTGTATACACTGCTGAAACCGAAACTGCCCGCCTCACCATTACAGAAAGCGGAAGCTGGACCTATGACCTGCTTTCCGAACCTGCAGCCGGCCGCCTCCCCACAGAAGTGGATGCAATTCGCGCGGTTTTTGATCTGTTTGAACGCAAAACCCTTCTCACCGTATCGCTTGATTCCGTGACGGACGTCGTTCCCCGCCACGATGCGAGCAACAGCCCCGTCGGGTACGACATTTACCTTTCCACAGCCATCGACGGAAAACCAATCATCGGCTCCTCCACGCTGGTGGTATCCGTGCGGGCAGACAGCACAATCACCAAGATCCGCCGGTATGATGGCGATGTGATTTCCATCGCCGAAAAACAGATTATTTCCCAGCAGCGCGCTTATGAAAAGCTGCAAAGCGGGGATTGTGCCTATACCCTTTTCACGCCCGCCGTTTCCGCCACAATCGATAACTGCTACCTTGCCTACATGGCAAACAGTTCCCAGGGGTATTATCTTCCGGTTTGGGTTTTCTCCTGCACCGCCACACTGGAGGACGGCACCACGGCAGCCTTTGATATTTATGTTGAAGCGATGCGATAAAGGGCTTGTTGTCTGCAAATGGCAAACAGCAACCCCTTCATATATGTTCATATTGCTGGCTTTTCTAAGATTCTCTTGCGTTTGAGCGCGCTCCTTGTTCGTTTCCGTCACCTTACGCCATTGTGGTCGATGTCAACAGAAAGAATGCAGTGGTATGCGGGATTCAGGCGCGCCGCTTCATCCGCAACGCGCTGCTTGAGTTCCGCAATCGCCTCCGGCTTCATCCCCGGCTGAACTACAATGTCGAACAGCAGGTTGGTGCGGTTTTCCCCGCGTACCATGCGGAAATCGTGGAAACGCAGCGTTTTGTCGATCCCCATAAGAATCTGCCCCATTTCCTCCCGCGTTTGGTTAAGCACAGCGTTGTCCACCTCGATGGGGTCAAGGTGCAGCGTAAGGAGGATGCCCATCTGTGCGCCGATCTCCCGCTCCGCGGCATCAATCGTTTCATGGATTGCCATCAGGTCGCAATCCGAACGCACTTCAGCATGTGCGCTTGCAATGAGTTTGCCGGGACCGTAGCTGTGCATCATAATGTCGTGGATGCCGATAATCCCATCGTAAGAAAGGATTTTGTCCGTAAGCTCTGTAACCGTTTTCGGGTCGGGCGCTTCGCCCATCAACGGGCTGATGGTATCCCGCAAAATCGAAACGCCGGAATACAGCACAAACCCCGCTACGACCACGCCGATATAGCCGTCGATGTTCACACCCTTGAAATAGCCGATGATGCTGGAAAGCAGGATGGCACCGGTGCTGATGACATCGGATATACTGTCGCTCGTGGCAGCGCTCATGGTGGAAGATTCGATACGGCGGCCGATATTTGCGGTGAACCGGCTCATCCAAAGCTTAACGAGGATGGACGATACAAGCACAGCAATCATCGCCACACTGAATTCTACCGGTTCAGGCGCAATGATCTTCTGGATCGATTCGCGTCCAAGCTCAAACCCCACGACTAAAATGAGGAATGCAATAATCAGCGCCGCAATGTACTCCATGCGCGCATGGCCGTACGGATGTTCCCGGTCGGCAGGCTTCCCGGCCATTTTTGAACCGATGAGCATTACTGCGGAAGAGCCGACGTCCGAAAGGTTGTTGACCGCGTCCGCCTGAATCGCGATCGACCCGCTTAACGTACCGATCACAAACTTCATCGCGCAAAGGATCAGGTTGCAGGCAATGCCCACAACCCCCGCAAGAATACCATATGCCTCTCGGACTGAAGAATCCCCCGTTTGATCCGGCGTTTTTATGAAAAAACGCACCAACAGCTCCGTCATGCTTCGTTTCCTCCATTCTCCGTTTCAAGCGCCGCATGCAACACCTCGCCAATAGAATCATGCAGCACAAGATCCGCCCGGTAATCATATGGCGTTTCGCTCTTGTTGATGAGCACAAGCCGGTTACCGCGGTAATAATCAATCAACCCGGCTGCCGGGTATACCGCGAGCGACGTTCCCCCCACAATGAGCATATCCGCCCGCATAATGTGCGTAATCGCACCCTGCAGCACCTCAGGGTCAAGCCCTTCTTCATACAGCACCACATCCGGCTTGATGATGCCGCCGCAGGTACAGCGCGGCACGCCGGCACTTTCGGAGATCGCCTCCGGGCCATACGCCCTGCCACATTGCATGCAACGGTTGCGGTAAATGCTGCCATGCAGTTCAAACACGTTTTTGCTGCCCGCCTTCTGATGCAGCCCATCCACGTTTTGTGTGACGACGGCCGTAAGCTTCCCTTGCTGTTCCAACTGTGCGAGTGCAGCATGCGCGCGGTTTGGCAGAGCATCCGTTACCAGAAGAGACGCGCGATAATACGCAAAAAAAGTCTCCGGGTGCTGCATGAAAAAACCGTGCGATAAAAGCACCTCCGGCGCTTGTCCAAAGGCACGGATCGCTTCAAAGTGGCCATCCCGGCTGCGAAAGTCGGGAATGCCGCTTTCTGTGGATACTCCCGCGCCGCCCAAAAAGGCGATTCGGCCCGATGCGCCGATCATCGCCCGAAGTTGGCGGATTTCCTGTTTCACGCTCCACCCTCCTGCTGAAAGATTCTTTATATTGTATCATTCCATCCATGGGCTGTAAACCGCAAGAAAAGTTGATAACAGGTATTTACTTTACCAGGGATTTTCGGTAAAATAAGGCTTGTGAAAGTAATCTTGCACGAATGAAGGAAAAATTGCATTTTCCTCGCATATTATAATTATTAATGGTCAGGAGGATGAATCACCATTATGAAGCTTAAGGAAATGCCGCGCGAAGCGCTGCAACAGTTCTACGCGGAAGCAAAAGCAGAATACGATGCATGCAAGGCCAAAGGCCTGAAGCTTGACATGTCCCGCGGGAAGCCGGAAAAGCAGCAGCTTGACCTTTCAAATGCCCTGTTCTCCCTTCCCACACCGGATTCTTACGTAAGCGGAGGAATCGATGCGCGCAACTATGGCACGATGGACGGCCTGCCCGCCTGCCGCGCGCTTTTTGCGGAACTCCTCGGCGTGAAGCCCGAGGAGGTTTTCGCAGCTGGCAGTTCCAGCCTGACCCTGATGTACGGCCTTATTTCCAAGGCGTTTACGCATGGCCTTCTGCATTCCACCGCACCCTGGAGCAAACTCGGCAAAGTAAAGTTCCTTTGCCCCGTTCCGGGCTATGACAGGCATTTTACAATCTGCCAATCCTTTGGTGTGGAGATGCTCAACGTACCAATGACAGCCACCGGCCCGGATATGGATCTTGTCGAAGAATATGTGAAGGACCCCGCCGTGAAGGGCATCTGGTGCGTCCCCAAATATTCCAACCCGGAGGGCATCATTTACAGCGATGAAACCATTGCGCGGCTGGCTTCTCTTAAACCTGCTGCGGAGGACTTTGTCATCATGTGGGATAACGCCTACTGCGTGCATGAGTTCAGCGGTGAGTTTGTTCCCTTTAAAGAAATCTTAACCGAGTGCCGCAATGCAGGCAATCCGGACATGGTGTTTGAGTTTGCTTCCACCTCCAAGATTACCCTTCCGGGTGCGGGCGTTGCCTGCTTTGCATGCAGCGAGGCCAACATGGCTTACATGAAAAAGCTGCTCAACGCGGAATGCATCAGCTTTGACAAGGTGAACCAGCTTCGCCACGTGCAATTTCTGAAGGATCGCGCCGGCGTTCTCGCGCACATGAAAAAGCATGCGGCATTCATGAAACCGAAGTTCGACACCGTGATTGAATTTCTGGATCGTGAAATCGAGCCGCTCGGGTTTGCTTCCTACCATCGCCCCACCGGCGGTTACTTCGTAAGCCTCAATACCATGGAAGGCTGCGCAAAACGCACGCATCAGCTCATGAAAGAGGCTGGCGTTATCATGACCGGCGCGGGCGCAACCTACCCCTACGGCAAGGATCCGCAGGATGCGAACCTGCGCATCGCCCCAAGCTACCCGCCCATTGCAGAACTGCGCGAGGCAATGCATGTGCTTTGCGTTTGCCTGAAGCTTGCCGCTGCGGAAAAGCTGCTTGGCTGATTCTTTCCAATTTATCTCGGGCGGATGCGCTTTGCAGCCGCCCGTTTTTGTTTTAAACGGAAACCCCATTTCATAATTCGTACATGTTTCTACACAACTTTGGCGCAATCAGGATATTGGAACGACAAAATTGCATTCTATAATAAGAGCCAACAGAAGCGTTCAGGATGCTGAACGGGAAGGAGCAAAAATATATGGAAAACAACAATTGGAACTGGTACGAAAATGCCACCCCCAATGTAGGCAATAATACACAGCAGCCGGCCGGCAACAATTCCAACGGCAATTACGGTGAAAGCGGCAATCAAGGCAGCAGGGGCAAAAAAGAGCGCAAGCATGTTGCTACATGGACCCAGCTCATCATTTGCATGCTGGTGATGGCGCTCATTGGCGGTGGAGTTGGCGCCGGGGCCGTTTACTTTGCAACCCGCGGCCAAAATAACCAACAGGCTCTGAACGATGCTGGAAGCACCGTCGTGACGCCTCCGGATGCAACCGGCGATCCTGAGGAAAACAGCGCGGGAACGGGAAGCGGCAATAGCCCGTCTGCAAGTCCATCGTCCGGCATCAACATGAGTTCCGGTTCAAGCACAACCAGCACCGGTGACACCGGCTCCATCATCCGCACATGCATGAGCAGCGTGGTTGGCATCGATATTGAACAGGAAGTTTCAAATGGATATGCCATGTTTGGCTATGGTCAATCGGAAAGCGGCGCAACCTCCGAAACAGTGGGCTCCGGTTCCGGCGTAATCGTTACCTCCGATGGCTATATTGTAACGAATAACCACGTTGTGGAAGGCGCGGATGCCATAAAAGTGCACTTGGAGGACGGCACGGAATATCCTGCAACCCTCATCGGCACGGACAGTTACACCGACCTTGCCGTCATCAAGATTGATGCGACCGGCCTTCCCGCCGCCACGCTTGGCAACTCCGGCGATATGTTGGTTTGTGACACGGTATATGCCATCGGCAACCCGCTCGGCGTGCTTGCCAGCAGCGTTTCCGAGGGCATCATCAGCGGCCTTGACCGTGTGATCGAAATTGAAGGGCAGGAAATGACTTTGATGCAGACCACAGCAGCCGTGAACCCCGGCAATTCCGGTGGAGGTCTGTTCAACAGCAAGGGTGAATTAATCGGCATCGTTAACGCAAAAAGCAGCGGCACGGATGTGGAAGGCTTGGGCTTTGCAATCCCAATTGATTCTGCAAAGCAAATCATTATGGATTTGATTGACCTTGGCTATGTATCCGGCAGGCCATACCTCGGCATCAGCATGCAGAACATCAGCATCCGCACCACCAGCAACAGCGGCAACAACGGCAGCTTCTTCCCCTTTGGTTCCTATGGTTCTTATGGCTATGTGAACCGGGTTCAGGTTGTGGGCATTGAGGAAGGCAGCGCCGCCGAACAGGCCGGCATGCAGGTGAACGACATTATCGTATCCTTGGGCGGCACGGAGATAAACGGTTCTTCCGACCTCAGCACACTGCTTTATGAATACAAGGTCGGCGATACGGTCACAATAACGGTGCAGCGCGGAACCGAACTGCTCGACCTCTCTGTGACGCTCGGCGAACGCACAAAGGCCTGACCTTCCATTAAGGTCATCCCGTGAGGAGCCCCCACTCCTCCGATGACATACCCCCATCCATCATGGTGCTGCGAAATCCCCAACGCAGCATCGCAAAAGGAGCGGCAATTGCCGCTCCTTTTGCGATGCTGTCTATCTGAAAACTTTGCTTTACACTTTCTGCATCCGGTGTTACCGGGAAAAGACCGTCTCTCCACCGATCACCGTCATGTCTACGGCAGCATCATCCAAATGCCTGAATTTTCCATCAGAATCGGGAACAATTCCCGCGAGAACGACAAAGTCCGCATATTTGGAAGGCTCTATAGACCCCATATGCGCCTCCTCAAAAGCACCGTAAGCGTTGTTAATGGTATAACACCTGACTGCTTCATCGAAGCCGATCCCCTCCGCTTCATTCAACCGTTTGCAGGAATTCTTGATTTCTCTCGTCATTGCAGTGCGGATTCCAAGCAGCGGGTTTGGGTCATCCACAGGATAATCTGTTCCAAAGCCAACAGTTATCCCCTGATCCAGCAGCGTGCGTATGGGTTGAATGTGCATGGCACGTTCCTCTCCAAGGTTGCTGAAATAGGTATTTCCAAATTCCCGGATAAAAATCGGCTGTGTCATAATGAGGATACGGTTGTCGCGTATCATCTCTATGAGGCCTTCATCCATAAGTTCTGCGTGCTCAATGCGCAGCCGGTCCTCTTCCCTCCGTTCACAGGCGCTGTAGAGCCCGGTCACATAACCCGTAGAGCGATCCCCGATGGCATGCACGGCAACCTGATGGCCTGCATCGGCAAGCGGCTTTATATAGGTGTCCAGACGTTCCTTCAGCAGCAGGCCGGTGTTCTCCGGTGCCCCCACATAGGAACGGTTCACCGCAGCGGTCATCCCGCCCAAGCTTCCGTCTGCAAAGAGCTTCACCGCACCGATTGTGAACCTTGCGTCCTCACGGTGCCGTTCCTTACAGCAACGCAGATAGTCCGCAAATGAACTCGGGGACTCTTTTTCTTCTGGGCGCACCATGAGATTGGTCCTGATTTTCAACAGTCCCCTGTCGTTCATCTTTTCATAAAGGGCCACATAGTCTCGCGGCGGCATCATGTCCGTCCCGGCATCGTGTATCGCGGTAATGCCGTTGCGCAAGAGGATCTCCTGTTCTTGTGCAAGCAAGGCAAGCACCACTTCTTCGTCCGCCGGCGGCATGCTGTCCAAAACATATTGCTGGGCCCCCTCGGTAGCAATCCCCGTATAGACGCCATTCTCGTCTTTTTCAAAAGCGCCGCCGCTGATGCACTCCATTTTATCCCTGTCCAGCTGTTCCATAGCTTTCGTGTTGATGACAGACATATGGCCGCATACCCGAATGATGGTTACAGGGACATCAGGGAAGAAACGATCTATATCTTTTCGCGTCACCATTCGGCTCGCACGGATGTTTTCCTCCGAAAAGCCGAATACGCTGATCCAAGGATCCTGTGATCCTTCCTTTTTTTGGCGAACATAGGCGAGCATATCATCCACAGTGTCAAAATCCATGGCGCTTATGTCCAATTTGAGCCGGTTCAATGCCGCTGTCAGCATATGGATATGCGAATCGATGAATCCCGGCAACATCAACCGCCCCTGTAAGTTCACAGGCTCCGCACCTTCGGCAATGTGCTTCTCGATTTCTGCAGCGCTCCCCACTGCAGCGACTTTATCCCCTTCCGTCAGCACGTATTCTGCGGTCGGCTCAGCCTTGTTCATTGTCAGGATGATGCCGTTATAAAAGATTCTGCGTTTCACGCTCCGTCCTCCTTTTTGTTTACAGCTGGCTGATGATGCTCTTTACAAACTCCCACACGACCCCTACGGATTGGATTCCCATGTACTCCCGAGGTGTATGCTCCTCATAAATAATAGGGCCCATGGAAATGATATCCATATGCGGAAGCTGTTCTTTAAACATACCGCACTCGGTGCTGGCATGCGTGACCTTGAAGCGCGGCGCGGCACCAAATCGTTCGTTGTACTCCTTGTCAACCAAACGCCTCAATCTCGAATCCCTGTCATAATCCCAACCCGGCAGGCGATCCCGGAAGGTAAGGGCGCAGCCAGTAAGCTCCGCCAAAGCCCGATATTTTCCGCACATCTGGTCAATGAGCGAACCCTTGCAGCTTCTCACTGAAATATAGCATACCACCGCATCGCCTTCAAGCTCAACATTGCCAATGTTGCAGGAACATTCAGGTGTATCCGGGAAGGCCCGCTGCATAGATTGCACACCGTTTGGCAGCAAGGCGAGAATTTGGGCGGTGCGTTCCACGCTCTCATGAGAAAGGCAGCGTTGTGCACCTGCATTCTCCTCTGTTACGCTGACCTTCACACCTTCATCCACATCGCTCAGTTCATCCTTGAGCTTTGTCTCCCAGTCCTTCGCCTGCTGCCGGAGTGCTTCGGGAGATTTCGGATAAAGAACAACAAAGCACTCGGCCGGGATGCCGTTTTTATTCTCCTGAGAATGGTCTCCACTGCCGAAAGAAGCAATCCGCTTCTCCCCCGCCTCGCTCAACCATGCCAGAATCCTTCCAAGGATGACACTGCCGTTGCCCCGGCCTTTTGCGATGTCACCGCCGGAATGGCCGCCGTACAGCCCGCCTACCGTGATGCGCAGGGGATTGTTGGCCTCACAGGCAGGTTCCAATGCAATCTTTTGAACAAGTTTTCCGCTCTGATTTCCAGCGCATCCGACGTAGATTCTGCCTTCAGTGAATCCACCGGCATCAAAGTTGATCATGTTCGTTCCCTTGAGCTGACCGGCATCAAAGTGGGAAGCTCCCACCATGCCAACTTCCTCCGCCGTAGTGAACACCGCCTCAATAGCCGGGTGTTCCAGTTGGTCGTCGTCCAGTATGGCCAGCTGGTAAGCTACACCGATTCCGTTGTCCGCCCCCAAGGTCGTCCCATTCGCGCGGATCTTGTCATCCTCAACATACAGGGCTAATCCGTCCTTTTCGAAGTCGTGTTCGACGCCCTGATCCTTTGCGCAGACCATATCCATGTGGGACTGGAATATAAGGCCGGGGCGATCTTCCTTCCCCGGGCTGGCGTTTTTACGCACGACCACATTGTGATAGGCATCCTCGCTACAGTCAAGACCCCTTTTTGCAGCGAAATCCATGATGAATGCCGCAATTTTTTCCTCTTTCAAAGACCCTCGGGGGATGGAAGATATTTCTTCAAACCAATGCATCACCGATTTAGGCTCAAGCTGATCCAAAACTCCCATGGTATGTGTTTGCTCCTCTCTGCGCTATCAGCCGGAAAAAAGAGGCCATGCCAATCCATATCAATTTAAGATTGCCATACAGTCCTCATCTTTCCGGCTGTAAAGTGTTTTCATTTATGCAATTCGCATGCAACGAAATGGCCCTTTGAAACCTCGATCAGGGGCTTGTCCTCCCCGTCACACCTATCCATAGCATACTCGCAGCGCTTGCAGAAGCGGCAACCCGGCTTGACATTGATGGGGCTGCTTACTTCGCCCTTAATGGTTTTGAACGGGATGTCCCGTTTAGACAGATCCGGTTCGGGGATAGCGGCCAGCAACGCTTGCGTATAAGGATGAAGAGGATTCGCAAAAAGCTCTTCCGATGGCGCAATTTCAACCGCCTTGCCTAGGTACATTACCATAATCCTGTCGGAAATATGCTTTACCACACTCAGATCATGGGTAATAAACAGATACGTCAGGTTCAGTTCATCCCCAAGATCCATAAGCAAATTCAGGATCTGTGCCTGAATGGATACATCCAGTGCAGAGACAGGCTCATCGCAGACGATGAACTTGGGGTTCAGCGACAGCGCCCTGGCAATTCCGATGCGCTGCCTCCGCCCACCGTCCAGTTCGTGCGGATACATGTTGGCATATCGCCGGGCCAACCCTACCATGTCCATCAGCTCCGCAGCGCGGTTATAGATATCCGCCCGGTTCTGATGGGTTTTATGGATAAGCATGTATTCGGCGATTACTTCAATGACGGATTTACGCGGGTCGATGCTGGCATAGGGATCCTGAAAGATCATCTGCAAATCCTGCCGAAACGGGCGGAATTTGCGCTGGCTAATTTGCGTGATGTCCTCGCCCTTATAAATGATCTTGCCAGAGGTGGGTTCGATGAGGCGCAGCACAGTCCTTCCCAAGGTGGATTTACCACAGCCGGACTCACCTACCACGCCGATGGTCTCGCCCTCATAGATGTCCAAGTTGATCCCATCCACCGCATGGAGCAGCGCCCCACCATTGAGTTTAAAGTGTTTGTTCAGCTCTTTAAGCTGCAGCAGGGGCGTTTCACCGTTATTCATGGTTCTTCTCCTTCCTGCTGCCGTCCGCATTGAAAAGATGACAGCAAAGCTGATGGGTGCCTGAAGTTGCTACCGACGGGTGAACCTTATGGCAAAGTTCCATAGCGTACTTGCACCGTTCCGCAAAAACGCAGCCTTCCGGTAAATCCGTGGGATCAGGCATCAGGCCCGGGATGGCGTTCAAACGCTTGGCCTTGGACTTCAGGTTCGGAATTGAACCGAAAAGCCCTTCTGTATAAGGATGATGGTTTTTCCCCTCAAAAATATCTTGTACCGTGCCTGCTTCCACAATTTCGCCCGCATACATGATGCCCACATCATCACAGATTTTGGCCACAATGCCAAGGTCGTGCGTAATCATGAGCATGGAGGTTCCCAACCGATCCCGCAGATCTTTGATCATCATAAGGACTTGAGCCTGAATCGTCACGTCCAAAGCCGTGGTAGGCTCGTCGGCAATCAAAAGCTGCGGTTCACAGGCCAACGCCATCGCAATAATGACACGCTGCTTCATGCCGCCGGAGAATTGATGGGGATATTCCACCTTACGGGAAGGCAGGATGCCCACCATCGCCAAGGTTGCCTCCACCCGGCGTCCCACTTCCGCTTTGTCCAGCTCCGGGTTGTGGATTTTTATGGTTTCTGCAATTTGGTCCCCTACGGACATCACAGGATTAAGGCTGGTCATGGGATCCTGGAATACCATTGCAATTTTGTCCCCACGGAAAAGGCGCATCTCTGCTTCCGGTAATTCCAACAGGTTTCGATCTTCAAATTCAATCGTGCCGCTGGTCACATGTCCCACCGAGGGCAGCAACCGGATAATGGAGCGGGCTGTTGTTGTTTTACCAGCACCGGTTTCGCCCACTAAGCCAAAAGTGCTCTTTTTTTTGATGGCAATGTTGATACCATTGACAGCCTTCACCGTCTCCAAGTCCGTCTTATAAATAACAGAAAGGTCTTTAATTTCTAAAATGTTGTTTTCGTTCATGGCATTTCCTTTCGTTAAGCCGTTCCGGGCTGTCTTAGGATTTCAAATGCGGATCCATGGCATCCCGCAGGCCGTCGCCGATGAGGTTCACCGAGCAGGCAGTGAGCACGATGGCCAGCGCCGGGAAGAGCAGCATGTGGGGCGCAGAGCGCATATACTCCCGTGCCTCTGAGAGGATTAAGCCCCATTCCGGCTGGGGTGGCGGCATACCTAAGCCCAAGAAGCTCAGAGTTGACTCATAAAGGATGATTTTGGCTACGTTGAGGGTCGTGTTCACAATGATCACGCCCATCGCATTTGGAAAAATATGAGACATGATGATCCTGGCGCTGCCGGCGCCTCCCGCCCGTGCTGCCTCCACATATTCCAAATCCGAAAGACTCAGGATCTGTGATCGAACCAAACGGACATAGTTGGTGAAATAGGCTAAAGTGAGTGCGATAAGCAAGTTGACCATGCTGGCTCCCAAAGCGAAAACCACAGCCATCGTGAAAAGGATATCCGGCACGGACATGAAAATATCCAAACCGCGCATGATGATATTGTCCACCTTTCCACCGAAATATCCGGCGATGGCACCCAAGGCACAGCCCACCACACAGGAGGACAGCGTAGCCAACACGGCGATGGACAAGGAGGTTCTGCCGCCATAAAGCACTCTGGCAAAGAGATCTCTGCCATAAGAGTCTGTGCCAAACCAGTGTTCTGCAGAGGGGGGGTCAAGTTTTATACGCAGATTTTGGGCAGTTGCCGCATCATAGCTGGTGATAAGGTTTGCAAATACCAGAGCCAGCACGATGATGGTCAGCATGATCAGGCCCACCATAGAGCCGCGATTTTTGCGAAACCTTCTCCAAATTTCCTTCGCCTGACTTTGCTTTTTGAATTTTACCCGCTCCATAGCAGCAGGATTTGCAGCTGTTACATTTTGAGACATATGCACCTCTTATCCCTTCACTTTTGTATACTTCGCACGGATCCTTGGATCTACAAAAGCATAGATGATATCCACGGCAAGCATAATAATCGTGAACGTAATAGAAATGACGATCGTGCCAGCAATAATCACCGGCTCATCCTTATAGGCGATTCGATCTACGATCAGCGCCCCGATCCCTGGAACTGAGAAGAGGCGTTCAGCCACCACAGCACCCATGATCAGGCCGCCCATGTTCAGACCGATATTGGTGATGACCGGCAGCAGAGCATTTTTAAGAGCATGCTTCCAAATGACCGTGCGCTCCTTTGCTCCCTTTGCACGAGCAGTATCAATATAGTCCTCACGGATAGATTCCAGCATGGATGATTTGGTAAAGCGGACATTGAAAGCGGTAATGGGAATGGCCATGCACAAAGAAGGCATGATATAGCATTTCCAGGTTTCAAGCCCGTAAGAAGGCAGGATGTTCAACTTCAGTGCAAACACAAACAAAAGCACCATGCCAAGTACGAAAGACGGAATTGCAGCCAGCAAAAACGCCAGCACCGACGGCACATAGTCCCAGATGCTATATTGCTTGACAGCAGTCAGTATCCCAAGCGGAACGCCCACAAGTGTGGAGACGATAATGCCTATGGTGGACAGCTTCAGCGTTACCCCGAAGCGAGGCAACACTTCATCGGCTACCGCTTGCCCCGTAAAATAAGAAGTGCCGAAGCTGCGGTTGAGCACAAGGTTTTTTAAATAGTTAAAATACTTGACAAGCAACGGATCGTTGTAGCCCAATTCTTCGTTGAGCTGATCTACGGCCTCCTGTGGGGCCGAAACGCCCAAAATGGATCGGCCCGGATTACCCGGCGTCAGATTCAACACGAAAAAAATAATAAAAACAACGCCCAGACTTCTGGATCCGTCAGGCGCTTTTGAAAGCCCTGCTCGCCTCCATCATAAGCCCACTGAGGCACGCAGACCTTCAGTCCGGTGCAAGCCGCTGTCCAAGGGTACTGATCAAGAGTGACATCAAAGCCCTTGTCCCGCACAGCCTGAATGGATGCCAGTGACTGATGCACCTTGCCCCAGTTCCGATATCCCAAAGCTTTGTGGTGGGAGATTTGCAGCCGCACGCCGCTGTTCTCCACCACCGTGTTCATCTCGTCGATAGACTGCAGCAGTTTATCCTTCTCGTTGCGCATATGCACCATGATAATGCCGTCATAAGCGGCCACCACGCGGGCGAGCTCAATGAGTTCTTCCGTTTGTGCAAAGCTTCCGGGAGGGTAGATCAACCCCAGCGACATTCCGCGGGCGCCTTCTTCCATGCACTTGGCCAACAGGTTCTTCATGGCCTGCATCTCAGCCGGAGTGGGTTTGCGGTTGTCGTTTCCCATTACGTTCATTCGGATGGTGCCATGGCCCACAAGGCTTACAAACCGCGCTGCCGGCTTCATCTTCTCCACCGTCTTCATATAGTCGGCAAAGCTGCGCCATGTGTAAGGGGTAGGGATCGTCCCTGCCAAGGGCGCCATATTATCTGCAAGCTCCTGCACCAGCTCATCCGTCAGCGGTGCTACGGAAGACCCGTCCTGTCCCAATACCTCTGTAGTGATGCCCTGATCTACCACCTGATGCAGCGCAGGATCTCTGAGAATCTCCAGTTCCATGTGGCTGTGTGTATTGATAAAGCCGGGGGAAAGCGCAAGTCCCTCCGCATTAATGACCTCATCGTAGCCTTCTTCCGCACCGATGCGGCCTACGCGTTCGATCACATCGCCCGAAATGGCTACATCAGCCTTAAACGGTTTCGCGCCAGTACCATCGTAAATGGTTGCATTTTGAATTAAAGTTTTTTTCAACAGAGAACACCTCCTTTACATTTGCGTTTTTTGTGATATGATATTATTGGTCGATAAAATTTAGTCGACAATATTCAATGGCTATAGAGTAGCACCTCGTTCCTCTAAAGTCAAGGAAAAAATCCTGCATTTGCATCAAAAATCACCAATTGATACGAAGCGGGATGCGCTCTATTTCCGTTTCACCGAAACCACTGCTTGAAAATCAATTTGCAAAGGGGATGATATGCATGATTGACGCAACTTCCGAACTCTTCCAATTCCTGAAAAACCTTGTTTCCTTCCCCTCTACGGATGGAAACGAGGCCGGCATCAGCGACTTTTTAGCAGAAAATGCACGCGCTATGGGAATGGATACCGTAGTGCAGCAGGAGGCATTGCCCGGGTTAAAGAACGTGATCGCCGTCAAGACCTTCGGCCGCGGTGGAAAAACCGTAGTGCTTAACTCCCATATGGATGTGGTGCCGCCGGCAGATGGATGGGCCACCGATCCCTATGACCTTGTGATTCGGGGTACCCGAGCCTATGGGCGGGGCTCTACCGATGCAAAAGGCCCATTGGCCTGCCTGACCATCGCAGTCAAACGCATCATCGAGCAGCCCGAGGGAGTCAACGGTACTATTGTCTATACAGCCGTAGTGGATGAAGAAAGCCACTCTACAGGCGCACGGGAATTGGTCAAGCACCCTCTGGTACGCGGAGATTATTGCATCGTAGGCGAGCCAACCCTATCCCGCGTCGCCGTCAGCCACAATGGCAGCTTGCGTCCCGTTATTGTTATCGAGGGTCTCTCTGCCCACGCCTCAAATCCTGAGCTGGGTATTAGTGCCATTCGGATTGCGGCTTATGTTTCTCAGTTAGTGGATGGCATTGCCGCTGAAATTTCTAACATTGTCCATCCTACCACCGGAAAACCTTCCATCGCTATTACCATGATTTCCGGTGGTGTTCAGGAAAACGTTCTGCCTGACCGTTGTGAGCTGGTCATAGACCGGCGTATGGTTCCGGGCGAACGTGAAAAAGATCTGCGTGACCGGTTTGACCTGATGTGCCGGGAGGCACAGGAGAAATTCCCCGGAAGCCGTGTATACGTGGACCGGTATTTGGTTACGACGGGGCCAGCCGCCGAAACGGATGCTGCGAGCGAGTTGGTCCGCACCGCTTTCGCGGCGGCAGAGGCAGCTACCGGCGAGAGACAGACTCCCTTCGGCTTGACCTGCAACACGGATATGAACCACTTTGTCCGTGCCGGGATTCCCACAGTAATCATTGGGCCGGGCACCATTACTGTAGCCCATAAGCCCAACGAATATGTGGAATTGTCCCAGCTGGAGAATACCTGTGCGGTAGACGAAGCGGTGATCCGCGCCCTTTTGAAATGAGGCCGCACAGAAAAGGAGGTTATCAATGTCCTACACTTTGGAAAACGCAAACAGTGTTCTAACAGTAGATCTGAGCAAGGTTCAACGAAACATTGAGCGCATCCGTGCCCACATCGGTCCGGATGTGGACATCATGTACACGGCAAAATCAAACGGCTATGGCCACGGGCTCATTGAACCGACGCTGTATATGCGCGACCACTGCAATATCCACTGCTTTGCAACCGGTCAGCTTTGCGAGGCAATAGAGCTGCGTGAGGCTGGCCTTCAAGACTTTATCCTCGTCATGGGAGGGATTCCCTATTCCGGCGTTCCCTCCGCTGTGGAAAACGATCTGGTGACCACCGTATATGAAGAAACACTGCCCCGGTTTCTCAATGAAGAAGCTGCACGCCAGGGAAAAAAGGCGCGCGTGCATATCAAGGTTGACACCGGTCTGCGCCGCTTCGGCGCGCGGCCGGGGGAACAATTGGCACAGCTCATTCAAACCTTGCAGTCCCTGCCCTATCTGCAGATCGATGGGGTATACACCCATTTGGCAAACGGCTATTCTTTGGACAAATCCTTCACCCATCAACAGATGGGTGAGTTCGCCCAGGCTCTTGCGCAGTTGAAGGATGCAGGCATCCGCCCCCGCCTCATTCATGCAGCGAACACCGCAGCCTGCGTTGCTTCGCCGGAGTGTTATTTTGATGCAGTGCGCCTTGCCGCTCTTATCTTTGGCTATGACATCTCGCCCGGCGTACAGAACCGTTTGGGTTTGGAACCCTCTATGCGCTGGACCAGCAAGATCCTCAATGTCCTCTGGGCGGATGAAGGCGAAAATGTGAGCTATTATCGCTTTTTCGTTCCCAAGCGCCGCACAAAAATCGCCATCATCGGCTTTGGCATGGGAGATGGCTATGTACGCAATTTAGTCACCCGGGATACGGAGCATAATGCTGATGTGCTCGTCCACGGGAAACGCGCTCGCCTTTTGGATTTAAACGTGGATGTAGCTTTCGCCGACGTGACGGATATTCCGGATGTAAAAATTGGGGATACCGCCGTGCTGATCGGTAAAGACGGTGACGATGAGATCACTTCCATGGAGCTGGGGGAGCGCGGCGGTACTTCGAACGGGCATGTGTGCTGTTCCATCACCTCCCGTCCTCTGCGCCGCTACGTTACCGACTGATGGGCTTCGTCTAAAGCGTGCAAAAACTGTTGACAAAATCGTATTCAAGGATTATATCATTCTTGTTGTCAACTGTGTGTTCAATTATTCGGCACACTTTCTGCCGCCAATGGCGGCGGAAGGTGCTGCGCTTTAAGGTTGGTTATGTTATGAGTCTATTGCGCCGCTACTCCGCAAAGCTCTGCCGCATTACGTTGGGCTTTGCGGCGATGGCCTTAGGGATGGCCATCGCCAAGCAATCCTATTGCCTCTCCCCTTGGAATATCCTTAATGATGGAATCTCCCATACGTTTTCGATCACAATAGGCCAAGCAAACATTATCGTGGGCCTGGTGATTCTGGCTCTTGATCTGCTGCTGCGTGAGACCTTCGGTTTTGGAATGCTTTTGAACATTCTGCTTCTGGGCACATTTACCGACATTTTTCTGTGGCTCAATGGTGTGTTCTCCATTATGCCCAAAATCCAGTCTGTCCCGCTGCAGATGGTTTTCTGCCTGCTGTCCCTGATCTTAAACGGTTTTGGCATGTACCTTTATATGTCCGCCAGGATGGGCGCCGGGCCGCGGGACACTCTTCTCGTGTTTCTTACCAAGCATGTCCCTCTTCCGATCGGAATCTGCAAGCTGGCCGTAGAGGCTGTCGTTTGCTTCACAGGTTGGCTTATCGGCGGTGAAGTTGGAATCGGTTCTTTCCTTTATGTGCTCTTGGGCGGCCCGATTCTCCAGTTTTTCTTACATCTGTTTCATTTTGATGTGAAGGCTGCCAAAAGCGAATCCATTTTGGATACTTGGCAGATCCTATGCCGGAGGAAGCAACCCGAAGCCAGATAAAACGGCGGGTTCCTGTATTTCACTCGTACACTGTTGACAAAATACCTTTTTTTGTTAAAATGAAACAAGAAGAAACGTTTCTCGGTACAGCGTATCTCCCCATAGCAGCAAGCGGCGGGATGCAGCCGAATATGCGTTGAATCTATTGTTTTAATGGAGTAGGATGGTAGCGATTCATGTATCAAATTCAAAATTTGGGAAGCAAACCGTCATTAAAGCAACTTGTTTATGATAACCTGCGGGATCAGATCATTCAGGGAAAGCTTGAACCCGGCATGAAGTTGACAGAGGACGAGCTTGCGCAATCTATGAACATCAGCCGCGCACCTATTCGCGAGGCTCTCAACATGTTGGAGCGCGATGGCTTTGCAAAAATCATTCCGCGAAAAGGGGCCGTTGTAGCAGGCATCAGCCGCAAGGATGCTGCGGACATTTGGAGTTGCAGGATCGCTTTGGAGCCCGTTGCCGCCCGGGAAGCTCTGCCCCACATTCCACGGGAAGAGTTGGAGGCTGCGTTGGAGCATGCTGTAGAGATTGAAAGCACCCCTTACAGCTTTGAAAAATATGTTGCTTCCGATCTCGAAGTTCACGGGCTTTATTACACTCATTTGGGCAATGAGTATATGAAATCCATTCTGAACAATCTTAAGGCTCATTCCGTCCGGGTGCGTTGGCTGCGGGAAGTGAAGGCAAGCGACCGCACGCTTTCCCTGACTTCAATCAGCGAACACAAGCAGATCATCGCAGCGTTGCTGAGCGGCGATGGCGATCTCGTATCCGAATCTGTTAAAACGCACCTCATCCACAGTGCTGAGAGGCTCCTCGACATTTTGGACTGATCTGCTTTCTCGGATGCTTTCCAGGTATTAAAAAGCTTCTGTACGCATATAGCGCGAATCCGCCTTGTTTTTTCATGGAAAAAGCTCCTTTGTAAGGAGCTTTAAAACTATACTTCAACAGCCGCGCTTATTCCCCAAACAGCCGGTCCAACAACCAATCCGCAAGCGCGCGCTTGGTCATGATGCCGCTGTGTTCCGCGGAGCCATCCCGCTTGTAAAGTGTAACGGCATTGGTGTCCACCGCAAAGCCAGCACCCGCGGCAGTCACATCGTTCGCAGCAATCATATCAAGGTTCTTCGCAGAAAGTTTTTTCGCCGCGTTTTCAGCAAGATGCTCCGTTTCCGCAGCAAAGCCCATCACGCGCTGGTTTTCTTTCCTTTCCCCAATACTTTTGAGGATGTCCCTTGTGGCGGACAGTTCCAGCGTTATGCCTTCCCGCCCATTTTTTTTGATTTTCTGCTCCGCTGCCGTAGCGGGCGTGAAATCAGCCGGTGCGGCAGCCATGACGAGCCCATCACACGCACCGAACGCCGCATGAACCGCCTCGAACATATCCGCCGAAGATACCACGCTTACGCGTTCCACGCCCTCCGGCACAGGCAGAGACACAGGCCCGCTTACAAGCGTAACACATGCGCCGCGCGCCGCTGCAGCCTCCGCAACGGCATATCCCATCTTCCCGCTTGAACGGTTGGTGATATAACGCACCGGATCGATCTTTTCCTGCGTGGGGCCTGCGCTTACAAGCACGTGCTTTCCGGCAAGGTCGCGCCGTGGAAAAAGCAGAGCCATCACTGCGCTTACGATCGCTTCCGGTTCCGCAAGGCGGCCCTTCCCAACATCGCCACAGGCGAGAATCCCCGCATCCGGCTCGATGAAATGCCATCCCCGTGTTTTCAAAGCCGCAATATTCTCCTGCACCGCCGGGTTTTCATACATGTTCACGTTCATTGCAGGAGCCACAAGAACCGGCGCATGCGTGGCAAGGATGGTCGTGGTCAGCATATCATCCGCAATGCCATGCGCTGCTTTGCCCAGAAAATTCGCCGTTGCGGGGGCAACCAAAAACACATCCGCGCGTTTTGCAAGCGCGATATGCTCCACCTCCCAAGGCGTTTCCCGGTGGAACATATCAACAACCACAGGGTTTGCGCTCATGGTTTCAAGCGCAAGAGGTGTGATGATTTCTGCGCCTGCGCGTGTCAGGATCACATGGACATCCACATTCTGCTTGCGCAGGCGGCTCACAACGTCGCAGGCCTTATAGGCCGCAATGGAGCCCGTAACGCCCAAAACGACGCACTTTTTGGTCATTTTGCATAATCCTCGGGATACTTGATGGAAAGGTCGTTCTGATAAAGCTCGTCCACCGCATAGGACACAGCCTTGCGGTTCTGCAACCGTTCCTCGTTCCCTACAAGCTGGCGGGCACGCTTGGCCACCACGGTCACCAGCATGTAACGGCAACCCACTTTTGCCTGCAAATCATTCAGCGGCGGTTTGTTCATCATAGTTCAGTTCCAGCCTCCTTGCAAAGTTTCGTAAGATCCGGGCGGCGGCATATGCGCAGCCGCTCAGCCTTGATGATGGTTTCAACCTCGTTCACGGCGGTTTCAAGCACGTCGTTCACGACCGCATAATCGTATTCCGGCAGAAGCTTCATTTCCGCAAACGCTTCCCGCGTGCGGCGTTCAACCGCCTCTTCCGTTTCTGTGCCGCGGCCGACCAACCGCTTTTTGAGCGTATCCATAGACGGGGGAGCAACGAACACCAGCACAGCATCCGGGCAAAGGCGTTTCACGTTCATCGCGCCTTTTACATCGATTTCAAGCAGGATATCGTTTCCCCCTGCAAGCTGCTGTTCCACATATGTGCGCGGCGTGCCATAATAATTCATGCCAAACACATCCATGTATTCCAGAAAATCGCCCGCCGCAATCATGCGCTCAAATTCATCGCGCGTTTTAAAGAAGTAGCTCACGCCTTCAATTTCTCCCGGCCGCGGTGCGCGCGTTGTCGCGGAAACGGAGAGCTTTACCTGCGGGTTGCGCGCAAGCAGAGCCTTGCACACCGTGCCCTTCCCAACGCCCGAAGGGCCGGAAAGCACAATGAGCACGCCCTTTGCATTGTCTGCTTTCATGTTGACCTCCAACCAAATCTCAATCTGTTTCTGCCGCAACGCGGCCTGCAAGGGTTTCCGGCTGCAGGGCGGAAAGCACAACATGCATGCTGTCCATCACCACAACCGCGCGCGTGCGCCTGCCATGGGATGCATCGATCAGGCGGCTGCGCTCCCGCGCTTCCTGAACCACGCGCTTTGCGGGCGCGCTGTCCGGCGCAACGATTGCAATGATGCGGCTTGCGGCAACCACGTTGCCAAAGCCGACGTTTACAAGGCGAACTGCCATAGTATTCCTCCGCGCTTACTCAATGTTCTGAACCTGCTCCCGGATTTTTTCGATCTCGCCCTTCCCCGCAATAACAAGGCTTGTGATTTCCGCATCATTGGCCTTGGAACCGATGGTGTTGAACTCGCGGTTCATTTCCTGCACGATAAAATCGAGCCTGCGCCCGGCTGCCTCGTCAGCGCCAAGCACCTTGCGCATTTCCGTTATATGGCTTGCAAGGCGAACCAGTTCTTCGTTGATGCTGGCCTTGTCCGCAAAAAGAGCTACCTCCGTCGCAAGGCGCGTGCGGTCAACCTCCACGCCGCCGAGCATGCTTTCAATGCGTTCGGAAAGCTTTGTACGATATTCTTCCACGACGAAGGGCGCCCGCACATCGATTTTTCCTGCAATGGATTCCACCGTGGTCACCCGGTTCAGCAAATCGTTGCAAAGGCGTTCCCCTTCGCCCGCGCGCATGCGTTTCATTGCAGTTACGGCGCGCAGTGCGGCTTCGCGTGCGAGCGCGGCCACGGCATCACGGTCCTCTTCCGCCTCAATGACATCCGTCACATCCGGGAAACGCATAGCTGCGGAAAGGGTGATGTCGTCCCGCAGCTCATATTGTGCGGCCGCCTTGCGCGCCGCAGAAAGATACGCACCCATGAGCGCTTCGTCAATCACAACCGTGCGCGCATCCGTACGCGTATTGCGGTAATTCACAAAAATATCGACATGGCCGCGCGAAAGCTGCTCTGTAAGGAGCTGGCGCAACACATCCTCAATAAACCCGATGTGCCGCGGCATGCGGAACGCCAGATCCAAATACCGATGGTTTACGCTTTTAAGCTCAATCGTGATTTCTCTTCCGTCGGACGCAACCGTTGCGCGCCCAAAGCCGGTCATGCTGCTGATCATGCCATGCCTCCTCAATCATCTTAAACCAATTAATTATAGCACAGAATCGTGTTGATTTAAACGTATTTTGCCGAATTCGGCACGTCCGGAGCGTGAAGCTTGTACAGCTCATCCGCACCCGGCGGGGCGATCTGTGTTCCGTCCGCAAAGCATGCGCCAGAGCCCTGCACGGCTTTTCCAATCTTCGCCGCCGGAATTCCAAGCTCTCTCAGGCCGCGCACAAGCGCGTCCCCATCCACGCAGGCGATGAGCATAGCGCCGCTTGAAAGCAGGCGGAGCGGATCGAGGCCGAGTGCCGCGGCGATCTCTGCCGTAGCCGGATGAATGGGGATCGCCGCACGGTCGATCACCACGCGGCAGCGCGCTGCTTCAGCCATCTCCCAGGCAGCGCCAAGCACGCCGCCTTCCGTCACGTCGTGCATGGCGACGGCCCCATGCGCCGCGGCATAAAGCCCCTCTTTTACGACGCTCACTTCCTTAAAAAAGCCGCGCGCCTGAACAAGCGCCTCCTCCGGAACGCCGGAGAGCAGTGCGGAAAAATCGCTTGCAAGAATGGCGGCGCCTTCAAGCCCGGCGGACTTTGTAAGCACAAGCTCATTGCCGGCGCGCACATCCCGTGCATCTAGCACGCCATGTTCGCCGGCTTTGGCAAGCACCGTTGCGCAGGTTACCATGCGCGTCACGGAACCCGTGACCTCCGTGTGCCCGCCGATGATCTCCACACCCGCCTGTTCCGCTGCTAGGGCAAGCTCATCCGCCACACGGGCAATGTCCGCCTCCGTCGCCGTGGGCGGCGCGAGCAGCGTCACGAGAAGGCCCACAGGCTCCGCCCCCGCTGCCGCTGCATCATTGCAGCTCACATGCACGGTGAGCTGCCCCAAATTGTTCGCTGCGGATGTGATGGGGTCTGTGGAAAGCACGGCAAGCCTGCCGCCAAGATCCACGGCGGCACAGTCCACACCGATGCGCGGCGAGCAGACTACCTCGCTGCGCGTATGTCTGAATTTGCTTAAAATCAGTTCATTCAGCTGGTCGTTGTCCAGTTTTCCGATCCTCATTCGGCTTCTCCGATCCATTCAAAAAATTCCGTTTCGCGCATCACGGGCACGCCGAGGGAGTGCGCCTTTTCAAGCTTGCTTCCGGCGCTTTCCCCGGCAAGCACATAGTCCGTTTTTTTGCTGACGCTCGCCGCTGCTTTGCCTCCAAGCCGTTCGATAAGCGCCTCGATCTCCTTACGCCCCATGCGCTCCATCGTTCCGGTCACAACAATGGTTTTCCCCGCAAGCGGGCTTCCGCTTTGCTGTTCCGCTTCCGGTGCCGGCGAAACGCCGTGCGCAAGAAGGCGGTCGATCTGTGCGGCGATCGAGGGATCCTTAAAAAACTCCGCAATGCTCTCCGCCACGATGTCGCCCACATCGTCCACGGCGACAAGCGCCTCCCGGGAAGCATGCCGCACCGCTTCAAGCGTGCCGAAACGCCGTGCAAGATCGCGCGCAGTTTTTATCCCCACGTTCGGGATACCGATTGCAAACAGGAACGCGCCAAGCGTGCGGTGCTTGCTTGCCTCAAGCGCGTTCATCAGGTTTTTCACCTTCTTTTCCTTGAAGCCCGGAAGCGAAAGAAACTCCTGCGGTCCAAGATCGTAAAGGTCCGGAATGCTCGCAAGCCCAAGCTGTTCCACAAGCTGCGCGGCTGTCTTTTCAGAAAACGTTTCGATATCCATGGCCTCGCGCGAGGCGTAATGCGCGAGCCGCGCGGCGATCTGCGGCGGGCAGGAAAGCGAATTCGTACAATAAAGATGCACGCCGCGATGCTCCACATGCGCACCGCATGCAGGGCAGTGCACAGGCTTCTCCACCGGGCGTTCCGGCACATCGCCTTCAACTGCACAAAGAATCTCCGGGATCACGTCGTTGCTCCTTCGGAGAAATACGCGGGAGCCAATGCCCACATGCTTGCGCTCGATATCGTCCCAGTTGTTGAGCGTTGCATGGCTGATGGTTGCCCCTGCGAGCTCCACCGGTTCAAGATGTGCGCGCGGGGTCAGCTTGCCCGTGCGCCCGACTTCCCACGTGACATCACGTACGGTGGTCGTGGTTTCCTCCGCGGCAAACTTAAACGCAATTGCCCAACGCGGGAACCGGTCTGTAGCGCCAAGCGCGAGGCGCGTTGCAAAATCACGCACCTTAATCACCATGCCGTCAATGAGGAAATCCAGGGATTCGCGCGCTTTTTCCGCTTCTTCAATGCCCGCATAAACGGCGTCGATGCTGTCGAATGTTTTCAGAAACGGGCTCGTGGGCAAGCCGTTTTCCTTGAGAAACGCGATCATTTCCGTTTGCTCCGAAAGCGTTTTTCCTTCTATGTATCCAACATTGTAAAGATAGCAGTCGAGCCTGCGCCGCGCCGTCACGCGCGGATCCAGGTTCCGAAGTGCGCCCGCCGCCGCATTGCGCGCATTTTTGAGCTGTTCTTCCCCCGTTCGGTTCAGCGTTTCAAGGACGCTTAAGCGCATATAGCATTCGCCCTGCACTTCCATCTTCCCCTGAAAGGGAATCGTAAGCGGAAGGCTGCGGATCGTCTTGATCTGCGGAAGGATCGCCTCTCCCACCACGCCGTTGCCGCGCGTTGCGCCGCGTACAAGCCGCCCGTTTTCATAGGTAAGGTTTACAGTAAGCCCATCGAACTTATATTCAAGCGCGTACCGCACGGGCGGCAGCACGGCATTGTTGGCCGCGTTATATTCCGCGCGCAGACGCTCTACGCGCGCGCCCCATTCCACGAGCTGCGCACGGGTGCGCACCTTATCCATGCTCCAAAGGCGCGCCTGGTGCGTTTGCTGTTCAAACGCCGCAAGCGGCTCGCTGCCGACGCGCTGCGTGGGCGAATCAGGCAATGTTACGCCCGTTTCCGCTTCAAGCGCAAGCAGCTCGTCGAAGAGCGCATCGTATTCCGCATCGCTCACCTTCGGCGCATCGAAAGCATAATAGGCCCGCGCGTATTCATTGAGCTTTTCCACAAGCTCCTTCATGCGTTCCTGCATGGGACACTTCTCCCTTATTGCTTATTTTCCACAGGCGTAAGCGGAGCATAGGCGGCTGCAAAGCGTTTCACGCCACAGGAGGCAAAATCCACCGTTACCGTCATTGCGTTCCCGCTGCCTGCCGTTTCAAGCACCGTGCCTTCGCCAAACTTTTCATGCCGCACCCGCATGTATTGCTTGAATTGCCTGCCCTCCGGTGTGGCGTCCGGCGTATGCCGCACCGCTGCGGGCGTAGGCGCCGCAACCGTGTCCCGCCGCACGCCAAAGCCCTGGGAAGAAGCGTATTTCGGCATTTCCGCATCCCGTTTCCAAATCGCGCGCTGCTGTTGCTGCTGTGCCATGCGCTGCTCCTGCTGGCACTCGATCAGTTCCTGCGGGATTTCTGCAATGAAGCGGGAGGGCTGGTTATACGCGCTGTCGCCGAAGATTGAGCGTTGCTGCGCGTTGATGAGATAAAGCTTCTCCCGTGCCCGGGTGATGCCGACATAGCAGAGCCGGCGTTCCTCCTCCATCGCACTGCGCGTCATGTCCATGCGCGCGCGGAAGGTTGGAAACACGTTCTCCTCCATCCCGGCAAGGAACACCACCGGGAATTCCAGTCCCTTCGCGCTGTGCAGCGTCATCAGCGCCACAGAGCCGTTGCCTTCCTCCATCGCGTCAATATCTGAAATCAACGCGACGTTTTCCAGAAATGCGCTGAGCGCGCTTTCGCCCTCCGGCAGATCATGCTCGATCTCCTTAATGTTGCCGACGAGTTCGCGCAGGTTGTCCATGCGCGATTCAAGTTCGCCCTTTTTGTCGTCCGCAGCAAGGTACGCTTCATAGCGGATCTCTTTGATCAAATGCTCCACAAAATCCGAAAGCGGCATTACAGCGCTCATGGCCATCAATTCTGCAATGCAATCCGTAAACACCTTGAGTTTTTTTGCGGTCTGCGCCGTCAAAAGCCCGCCATCCATTGCCGCAAAGAGCATGGAAAGTCCCTGCGTTTCGGATGCAAGGCGCAGTTCTTCGATTGCCTTGTCTCCAATGCCGCGGCGCGGCACGTTGATGATGCGCGCAAGCGCCACATCATCATTCGGGTTTGCGATCAGGCGCAGATAGGACAGAATGTCCTGAATCTCCTTGCGTTCATAGAATCGGAATCCACCGTATACCTTATGCGGAATACCATAATTGAGCAGCGTTCCTTCCAGCACGCGGCTCTGCGCATTCATGCGGTACAGGATCGCAAAATCCGAATAGGCCCGGCCATCCCGCACGCCTTCCAGGATTTTACGGCAGATGAAGTTGGCCTCATCCCGCTCGGAAGCTGCAATGTAGCGCTCGATGCGTTCGCCGCCCTCCTGCTCCGTCCAAAGCGTTTTGCGCTTGCGGCTTTCGTTGTTGGCGATGACGGCATTTGCAGCATCCAGAATTTTGCTTGTGGAGCGGTAGTTCTGCTCCAGACGGATCACTTTGGCTCCCTCAAAGTCCTTTTCAAAGCTCATAATATTGCGGATGTCCGCACCGCGCCAACCATAAATGCTCTGGTCGTCGTCACCCACCACACAGATATTGCCGTGCTCCCGGCAAAGGAGCTCCACAAAGCGGTATTGGGGCATGTTGGTATCCTGATACTCATCCACGAGCACATAGCGGAACTTGCCCCGGTATTTTTCCAAAATATCCGGGTTGGTTTCAAGAAGCGCAAGCGTTTTGACAAGCAAATCGTCAAAGTCGAGCGCATTGGCTGCACGCAGGCGCTTTTCATATTGCTTGTAAACGCGCAGCGTCAGCCCCTCGCCGTCCGCATAGGTATCCGCAAGGAACTGCTCCGGGTTCAACGATTTGTTTTTTGCATTGGAAATGCGCTCCTTCATCTCGCGCTTGGGCATATTTTTTTCGTTCATGCCCATATCCTTCAAAATATCGCCGATTACCTTCATCTGATCGCTGTCGGCATAGATGGTGAAGTTGCGTTCATACCCGAGCCGGTCGCAGTCAATGCGCAGCATTTTCGCGCAGCAGGAATGGAACGTGGTGACCCACATCTCTTCCGCGCCTTCCCCCACAAGCGCCGCCGCACGTTCACGCATCTCGGCCGCAGCCTTGTTTGTAAACGTGAGCGCAAGAACATTCCACGGCTTTACGCCATGTTCGATAAGGTTTGCAATGCGATATGTAAGCACCCGCGTTTTGCCGCTGCCTGCGCCCGCAAGCACAAGCAAAGGGCCATCCAGGCATTCCACAGCGGCGCGCTGTTCGTTGTTTAAAATCGAAAGATCCATGACAGGCAGGTTCCCCTTCTTTTGCAATATGAGAACAAGCTTCTACGCCTTTGGCGCAGAGGCGAACCAATTCATTATAGCACACGGAAGGCGGTTTCGAAACAAAAACCGCGCAAAATGGAAAAAAGCAACGCGCTCCATTCGGAGCGCGCAGACATTCATCCATGCTTCACCCGCTGTTTAAAACAGGCCTGTGATATTCCCTTCGGAATCCACATCAATCCGCTCGGCTGCGGGCGATTTCGGAAGGCCAGGCATGGTCATTACCGCGCCAGTATATGCGACAATGAAGCCCGCACCCGCACAGGCCTTCAGATCCCGCACGGTCACGGTAAAGCCTTCCGGTGCACCGAGCAGCGCGGGATCATCCGAAAAGCTGTATTGCGTTTTTGCAACGCATACAGGCAGATTTGCAAGGCCGGTCTCGCGCAAAAGCGTCTCCTTTTTCTCTGCCTCTGCGGAAAAGCGCACATCCGCACCGCCATATACGCAGCGCACAAGCGAGCGCAGCTTTTCGCGCAGCGGCATATCATCGTCGTATACAAAGCGGAACTCGTTTTTCACATCGCACAGCCGCACGACCTCCGCGGCAAGTTCGGCGGCTCCGGAGCCGCCCTCGGCCCAGGCATTGCAGCGCACGGCTTTGATGCCATGGTTTGCGCAAAGCGTTTCAATCAACGCAAGCTCCGCCTCGGAATCCGTTGCAAAACGATTCATTGCTACGACACAAGGCAGGCGGAAGGTTTCTGAAATCACGCGCACATGCCGGAACAGGTTGCAAATCCCTTTTCTAATCGCTCCAAGGTTTTCCGCCGCAAGCTCCGTTTTCCCGGCTCCGCCGTGCAGTTTGAGCGCGCGTGCCGTTGCAACGATCACCACGGCCGAGGGCTGTATTCCCGCCTGGCGGCATTTGATGTCAAGGAACTTTTCCGCACCGAGATCCGCGCCGAAGCCAGCCTCCGTCACAACGTAATCCGCAAGGCGCATGGCCGTTTTTGTGGCGATTACGCTGTTGCAGCCATGCGCGATGTTCGCAAACGGCCCTCCATGAATGAGTGCAGGGGTGTGGGCAAGCGTTTGTACAAGGTTTGGCTTGACGGCATCCCGCAAAAGCGCCGCCATCGCGCCGTGCGCCTTGAGATCCGCCGCCGTAACAGGCTTACCCGCACGCGTATAACCAACGATAACCGTACCAAGGCGCCGCTTTAAATCCGTAAGATTCTCCGCAAGGCAAAGTACGGCCATGACCTCGGAAGCAACGGTAATGTCAAATCCATCCTCTCGCGGCATGCCGTTTGGCATTCCGCCGAGCCCGCTCACAATATGCCGCAGCTGCCTGTCGTTCATATCCACCGCGCGCTTCCAGGCGATGCGCTTCACATCAAGATCAAGCGCATTGCCTTGCTGGATATGGTTGTCCAGCATTGCGGCAAGCAGGTTGTTCGCCGCGCCGATGGCGTGCATGTCCCCCGTAAAATGCAGGTTGATATCCTCCATCGGGATCACCTGTGCGTATCCTCCGCCCGCTGCGCCGCCCTTGATTCCAAACACAGGCCCAAGCGACGGCTCACGCAGCGCAACCATCGCCCGTTTTCCAATTGCTGCCAGCCCATCCGCAAGGCCGACGCTCACGGTGGTTTTCCCCTCCCCCGCAGCCGTTGGCGTAATCGCCGTCACAAGGATCACTTTCCCCGCACGCTCTGTCTCCGGCAGAGCCTTTACGTTCACCTTTGCCTTGTAACGCCCATAGCATTCAAGCGCACGTTCCGGAATTCCGGCAGCCTCCGCAACGCTCTGAACCGGCCAAAGTTCAGCCTCCTGCGCAATCTTCAGATCGCTTGCCTGTTCCATTCCTTTCCTCCTGGTTCATAAACTTTATTTTGCCTGCCGCAAGCGGCAGATCATATATCATATATAAATTATTGCAGCAACCGCAATGTACAACAGTGTAGCATATCCTGCAACAGCGCGCAAGGAACAAGGCGGAGGGCCGGGCAAATCGCCCGGCCCTCCGCCTTCCAGTTCCTGATTATTGAAAATACTTCTGGTTGCTCTTATATGTTGCTACACAGCATACGATTCCAACAGCGACGGCGATTATGAGCCACAAAAGCCCCAGCACCTTACCGACCTCAAGCAGCGTGCCGGTCGCATAAAACGCAAAGTCCACACCCCATACGATGTTGATAATCCCGTTTTCCCGGCACCATGCCCGTTTGTCATTTTCGTCCTCAATGGCCGTGCGGGCGGTAACGGGAACGTACTTCCCATACAGCATCAGTGCGCCTTTTCCGATCATCCAGACGGCGCAAATGTAGATCAGGATCGCCAGCATTCCGTTTCCTCCTAAAAATTAATTGCAGTTATGCGCGAAGCTGTGCGCCAAGGCGCGCTGCCAAGGCCTCAATGACGCATTTCATTGCCTGCTGGATCTCGTCATCATTGAGCGTATGATCGCTTGCGGAAAGCGCAAACGAATAAGCCATGCTCTTTTTTCCTGTGGGAATTCCTGCGCCGCGGTAAACATCGAACAGCTCCACGTCTCCGATTGCAACCGCTGCAGGCGCCTGTTCAATCGCTTCCTTCACCGCGGCTGCGCTTACAGTTTCATCGACCACAACCGCGATGTCGCGCGGAACCTTCGGGAAGCGCGGCAAGGGCTCATACGTGCGTTTTCCGCCTTTGTGCGCGCGCAGCTTTTCCACGTTGATCTCCGCATAGTAAACCTTTTCAGGGATCCCCCATGCCTTTTGTACCTTGGGGTGAATCGCGCCGAGCTCACCGATCGGTTCACCGTCCGCAAGCAGGAGCGCCTTCTGCCCGGGCTGGAAGCATTCTCCGCCGCCGGGCACAAACGTGCAGCGTTCATGCATGTTGAAGGATGCAAGCAATGCTTCAAGGCTGCCCTTAAGCGTGAAGAAATCCTCGCCCGCGCCGCTGAAGGCAACGCCAAGCAGCTTGCGCTCTTCCGGAAGATCCGCGTTGTTGTCAAAGTGGACGTTCCCGACCTCAAAGAAACGCGTTTGCCCCGTCTTGCGGCTGAAGTTGCGTGCGAGCGAATCGAGCGCGCCTGCAAGCAGCGTTGTGCGCATCAGGCTTTGATCCTCACCGAATGGGTTCAGAAGTTTCACTGCAAGGCGCTTCTCATCGCCTTCGGGGATGCGTAAGGCATCGAGCGCAGCGGGGCCGGTGAAGTTGTAATTGTACATCTCGCAGCATCCCTGTGCAACAAGCAGGTCTTTCATGGCGTCTTCATCTTTTAGATCGTCCCCGATCCTTCCGCGGAAGGTGTTGCCGCGCATCAGCGTGGGCGGGATGTTGTCGTAGCCGTAAATGCGGCCCACTTCCTCCGCAATGTCCCAATCCGCCTCAATGCCGCTTTCGATATCCGTGCGGTAATGCGGCACATCCACGCGCAGCTTGTCGCCGCACACCTCGGAGGGGATATTGATGGTGGCGAGCATCTTCACCATGTCCTCCGGCGTGATATCCGTATTTAAAATCTTGTTTACATGTGCGTATTCCACATCGATCACACGGGGGGAAACGTCTGCCGCGCATACGTCAATCGGCTCGCCGATCACCTTGCCTGCGTGGAGGTCGTCTACAAGCTCGATGGCACGCGCAAGCGCAAGGTAGGCGTTCACAGGCTCCACACCCTTGATGAAGCGTGCAGCCGCATCCGTTACATGACGGAGCTTGCGCGTTGTGGCGCGGATATTGCTTCCTTTGAAGGCAGCCGCTTCAAACAGCGTTGCCTTGGTGGCCGCTGTGATCTCGGAATTCTCGCCGCCCATCACGCCCGCGATGCCGACACCCTTTTCCGGGTCTGCGATGAGGAGCATTTCTGGCGTGACCGCACGCTCCTTGCCGTCAAGCGTTACGACCGTTTCGTTTTCCCGGGCGTTGCGCACGATGATGTGCCCCTGCGCCACGCAGGCAAGGTCAAACGCATGCATCGGGTGGCCGTATTCCACGAGGACATAGTTCGTGATGTCCACAATGTTGTTGATCGGGCGCATGCCGACTGCACGGAGCCTCCGCTGCATCCACTTCGGGGAAGGCTCAATGACGAGGTCCGTGACCACGCGCGCGGAATAGCGTGGGCAAAGTTCCGTGTTTTCCACGCTCACAGATGCGTAATCCGAAGCGTCTCCTTCGCCCGTTACCGGGCGGATGACCGGTTCCCGGAACTTTTGGCCGAGCGCCGCAGCAGCCTCACGACAGATGCCGATGATGCTCTGGCAATCCGCACGGTTGGGCGTGAGCTCAATGTCAAAAATGATGTCGTTCATGCCGACGGCATCCTGAATGCGCTGGCCCAGCGGATGTTCCTCATGCAGGATCATGATTCCGTTGAATTCCGCACCCGGATAGTCCGCTTCGGTCAGCCCCAACTCCTTGCCGGAGCAAAGCATGCCTGCGCTTTCCACGCCGCGCATGTTCGTGGGCTTGATGGTGATCCCGCCAACAAGTTTCGCGCCATCCATCGCCACTGGCACAAGCGCGCCTTCAAACACGTTTGTTGCACCCGTCACAATGCAAAGGGGGGCTTCTCCGCCTGCGTCGATGGAGCAGATCTGCAGCTTGTCCGCGTTGGGGTGCTTTTCAAGCGCATTGATGCGCCCCACCACAACACCGGATACACCGGGCATTTCTTCTAAAATATCGGCCGTCTCAAATCCGCGCCACATCATGCGCTCCACAAATTCAGCGGGCGTAACGTTCCATTCCACATAGTCCTTCAACCAGCTAAGCGGCAGTTTCATATCGCAATCCCTCCCTTAGAATTGGCGCAGGAAGCGCGCGTCGTTTTCGTACTCAAGGCGGATATCCGTGATGCCGTATTTCAAGCTCGTCACGCGATCCACGCCGATGCCAAAGGCGATGGCCTTCCATTCCCGCGGATCAAGCCCGCAGTTTTCAAGCTCGTGCGGGTTGGTTACACCGCAGCCCAGGATTTCGATCCAACCCGTCCCCTTGCACACGCGACACCCTTTTCCGCCGCAGATGGAACAGGAAATGTCCACCTCGGCCGAAGGCTCCGTGAACGGGAAATAGCTTGGGCGGAAGCGCGTGCGCACATCCTCGCCGAACACGGCATGCACGAACGTGTCAAGCGTTCCTTTCAGGTCTGCAAGCGTAATGTCATGATCGACCACAAAGCCTTCCATCTGCATGAATACAGGACTGTGGCTTGCATCCACCTCGTCCACGCGGAACACGCGGCCCGGCATGACAAGCCGGAACGGCGGTTTGAGGTTCATGAGCGCACGCGCTTCACAGGGGGAAGTATGCGTGCGCAGCACCACACGGTCGTTGATGTAAAACGTGTCCTGCATGTCGCGCGCCGGATGGTCGAGCGGCAGGTTGAGCTTGGTGAAGTTATAATCGTCATACTCCACCTCAGGGCCGCCAAAGGTGGTAAAGCCCATGCCGATGAGCGCATCCCGGATCTCGCGGTAGGTTTTGGTCATCGGATGCAGATGCCCTGCGGGCAGCTTTCGTTTCCCGGGCTCCGTCACATCCAGCGCTTCCTTTTCAAAGCGGCGTTCAAGCATCAGCTCCGCAATCTTCTCGCGGCGCGCGCCAATGGCTTCTTCAAGTTCCTTTTTTACGGCGTTGGAAGCCTGGCCCAGCTTCGCACGCTGCTCTTTGTCAAGCTTTCCCATGGTGCGCAGGATTTCCGTCAACGCACCGTTGCGCCCAAGCACGGAAACGTTGAGCGCCTCAAGCTCTTTTTCTTCCCGCACTTCCTTCAGGCGGTCGAGCGTTTCCTGCCTGATCTTTTGCAATGCATCGTTCATAACAGAACCTCCGAATGATGAAATAAAATAGGCGCGCCTCGCCGAAGGGACGAAGGCGCGCTCGTGGTACCACCCTAATTCGCCCCGCTGCCACGAGGCCTTTTCCGCTATAACGGGCTTACCCGGCGCCGACTACACACCTGCAAGCATGCAGGCTTCCCCGGCGCGGCTTGGGAGCGAACTTAACGCACCGCCCTTCCGCAGGCCGCTTTCAGCTCTGCGACCCTCTCTGGGGCGGACAAACGGCGCTTTTGCTCCGTCATCGCCTATCTTTCTGTTTAAAGCATATCACAGATTCAGCGGGATTTCAACGGGTCCCTCCCGGGAAATTCAACCGTGGCGCAATCGTTCCTGCACATGGCATGTGCTTTGCGCTTACGCCAAATCAGGATGCCATGTGAGTATGTTTCCAACAGCTTCGCTTCCTGCAGGCGGGACCGACTGCGTCCTCCCGCTCAGCATAGCTTCCTTTTCCATTTTGAGCCTTATTTACTCAGCAGGCGGATGTAGTGATTGGCCTCCCGCAACACATGGTCGGCCAGCAGAGGCAAAATAATGGATTGTACTTCACAGTTCAGGATGCCTTTGGCACCCGCAGCCTTAAAGTCCCGAAACTGGAGCGTTTCACGCAGGGAAGCCTCCGCTGTATTTCTGTTTGCAAGCTCATTGCGTGCAGATGAGACTTCCAAAAGCTTGGCATAGTCCTTTGCAAAATCGTTGGATGCCTTGATCAGCGCCTCCTCCGTCGGATCCAGCAACCCTCGGATAAACAACGCATGTTCCATCATGATGCGATTCCAAAACTGCTCCGTTTGCCGCATAAAGCGGTCGTCCGCCGGTTTTCCGCTCTCCAACTGCACAAGATAGCTTTGGTACAGCTTTGCCTCGCGCAGAATGTGCTTTATCAGCAGCGGGTAATTCATGGTAAACATCCGGCACGAATCCACGTTTGCAATAATGCGCTCTTTAAAGCGGATCAAGCTGTCCACAAGCCTGAGCGCTTTTTGGTTGAGTCCCCTGATTTCACGCACGAATTCCGGCTTGGGGTCTATGTCCTTTCCGCAGGTGAGCGCGGTTTCCAACTGCGTAATCTCTTTGCTGATTGCAATGCCGGTGAGGCGCTGCGTTTGTTGCTCTGCCCGCGCCGTAAATTCGGTTATGATTTCGCCCGATCGAAGCACCTTGCAACGGATGATGCCATGATCCGCCAGGCGAACGGCCCACAGCAGCAACGCTTCAAATTCCACCTTTAGCCGCTCCGCTTCCTGCGCGAGCGATGCATTTACGGGCGTAAAGCCTGCTTCCAGGAACAGCGCATGTTCTTTCATAATTCTTGCAAAAAACAAATGCAGCTCCAGGGAGGAGGTAACATATTGACATGTTTGGTTCATACACAATTCTCCCTTTTTGATCTATGCTGAAATGCAGCGCGCTGCATTCCGCTATGCTGCATAGTATGTTGCGCGGCTGTGTTATGCATCTGATTTGCCCATCGTTTGATAATGGTATGCGGTTTTATGCTGTAAGAAGCGCCTCCTTTTTCGGTATTTTATGGAAACGGAGCCTCCCGTAAAAACGAAAGGCTCCATTTATCCCAGTTTTGCAATTGGAGATTATTCTATGCATTCCGCAACGCGCAGAAATTCTTCCGGAATTGCACCGCCGTATTCGCTGATTTCATACGTTTCAAGGTTGCGGATCTTCTCCGCCTCCGCTCCATACTTTTCAGCCAGCTTCTCCTTCTGCTCTTCGCACTGCGCCCTGCCCGCGCGGTGATACCGCTCCGCAAGGTCTGCGATCTGCTTTTCACGCGGCCATGCGATCCGCTCAACATGATCCGGCCAATACATCCAGTCGAAATACTGGCATTCATGGCAGCAAGCGATCTTCACTTTAAAGTCCACGCGAGCATCGGAAACCGGAACAACCACATCCGCTATGTGTGCATACGGCTTTTTAAAATCATCCGCCCAAAACAGGATAGCAGGCGTATGCGTGAGATACGGTGTATCCGCACAGATATGCGGAACCGTCAGCAGGAAGGATGCATCCTGCACCAGAAGCGAGACATTGCGGTGATCTGCATGATAATCGTTCGGGCGGTTAGTGATGATGACATCCGGCCGAAAGCGGCGGATATAGCGGATCAGATGTTCGCGGGCCGCAAGCGTGACCTCCAGCCTGCCGTCCGGATAATCCAGCACGTCATACCGCCCGCCAAGCAGGCGGCCGCTCGCCGCAGCTTCGCTGCGGCGCTGGAGCTTTAGCTCTTCCGCACTTTCGTCCATGTGATATGTGCCGGCGCTGCCGTCTGTAACCGACAGCAGGCGCACCAGCCAGCCGGCGTCGCGCAGCTTGGAAAGCAGTCCTCCCGAATAGGTGTCCGCATCATCCGGGTGTGCGCCGATGCTCAAGATTTTCAGTTGTTTCTCCATAGTATCCTCCATGCTCCATTTTGCTTCATTACAACGCAAGGGAAAAATCGCAAATTACGGTTACATCCGGATGCAGCTGCAAAAAGCTCGCAGGCACTTCCGGATCAACTTTTCCATAAACCGCCTTGCGCAACGCTTCTTTTTTCTGTTCACCGGATGCAAGCAGCAGAATGCGCCTTGCTTTAAGGATGCCGCCCATGCCAAGTGTAATCGCGCCGTACGGCACGGCGGAAAGGCTCGCAAAATTCCGGCTGTTTGCAATGCGTGTGCTTTCGCTGAGCTCCACCACATGCGTTCCGGCATCCAGCGCACGGGACGGCTCATTGAACCCAATATGCCCGTTTTGGCCAATACCGAGCAGTTGAAGGTCAATCCCGCCGAGCCGCTCGTACAGCGCCTCATATCGTTTGCATTCTTCCGCGGCATCCGGCGCCAACCCGTTTGGGATATGGGTGTTCTCCCGCTTGATATCAATGTGCCGGAACAGGTGCTCTTTCATAAAAAAGCGGTAACTTTGCGGATCGTCCTCACCCAAACCGGTATATTCGTCCAGATTGATGGTCTTCGCCTGCCGGAACGTTGCCTTTCCCTCCCGGCATGCAGCGGCAAGGCAATCATAGGTTCCGATGGGCGTGCTTCCCGTTGCAAGGCCCAGCACGCACTCCGGCTTTTCCCGCACCGCAGCAAGAATCATGTCCGCTGCACATCTGCTGAGTTCTTCGTAGGTTTCCTTTTTTATAATCCTCATTCGTTCAAATCCCCGTGTCAGACTTTTGCAGCAACCGCTGAATCGCCTGTTCTACAGCGATGCAGCTCATGCCATAAAGGCTCGCGTTTGAGCCCATTTTTGTAAGGCGAACCGCCAGATTCGGCTGTACGGAGCGCGTCAGGCGCTTCTTTACAAACTGCATCACGGTCTGGTAGCACCCTGTGCAGCTTGCAATCAGGTTGCCGCCCAGCACGATCGTATCCGGGTTATATGCGCAGGAAATATCGCTGATGGCAATCGCAATATATTCGCCGACTTCCTGCAGCATCGCCTGAAGCCGCGCATCACCCGCTTTCAGGCCTTCATTAATGCTTGCAAGCGACCCGTAAGCGGAGTCAATCTCCTTCGCACGTTCAATCACAGCGGATTCGCTGATCGTCCGCTCGAAACTGCCCCGGTACTCGCATTTCTCGGCACGCATTCCTTCCAAACCGGCATTAAAGTGGCCAATCTCACCCGCCGCGTTGCGGCTTCCCCGAAGAAGCCTTCCATCTACAATCGCAGCGCTGCCCACACCTGCCCAGCCTAGCTTTAAATAAGCGATGTTTTCCGTGCTCTCTCCGGCGCAGGAAAGCAAATGCTGTTCGCCGAGCAGGGCTGCCTTACAGTCGTTTTCCACAAAAGCCGGCATATCAAGCGTGCTTTCAAGAATGCCTACGCCATCTACATCCACCCATTGCAATTGGCTTGATGCTGAAATGCGCCCCGTTTCAAGAACATGCCCGGAGATGCTGATGCCGCAGCAGGCCACGCATTCCGGCGAAACGCCTGCATCGCGGCAAAGCTCCGGCAGCATTTTCCGAAGCTCCTCAGCCGTTTGGCAGAACGGCGCTCCTTCTGCCATGTAAAGCTCACGGTAGGCTACATTCCTTGCGGCCAAATCCACAAGCGTCACCTTGCTCATGTTCGGCATCGCATCCATGCAGAGACAATAAGCCGCGCCCGAACGGATTTCAAGCAGTGTGCTCGGCCGGCCGGACGTTCCCACAGATGCGATGGAGTGCTCTGCAATCATGCCGATTTTCAGGAGTTCATTCACGATGCGCGTCATGCTTGTTGCACTAAGCCCCGTGCGCTTTGCAAGCGCAGCGCGGGATACCGGCCCTTCCCGTTTTACGAGATCGAAAATCAGCTTAAGGTTATGGTATTTCAGATCCGCCTGCGACCTGGGAACCGCCTGATACATTGCTTCCTCCATCCAAATTCCTTATTTGTCACGTTCCTCGCTGTACGCGTCAAGTTCCCGTTCGCTGCCGCGCACAAAATGGCCCGGGACAACCTCTGCCCAAACGGGTCTCTCTCCATCTGAATAATGATGGCAGCCGGGATCGTATACCAGCACCTTCTTTTTCCGTTCCACACGGGGATTGGGCACCGGCACTGCGGAAAGGAGCACCTTTGTATAGGGATGCAGCGGATGCCGGAACAGCTCTTCCGTTTCCGCAAGCTCCACAATTACCCCCTTGTAGATGACTGCGATGCGGTTTGTGATAAAACGCATGACGCTAAGGTCATGGGCAATGAACAAATAAGTCAGGCCGCGCTCTTGTTGCAGGCGCGAAAGCAGGTTGAGCACTTGTGCGCGAATGGAGACATCCAGCGCGCTGATCGGCTCATCGGCAATGATAAACGAAGGGTTCATTACAAGGCAGCGTGCAATGCCGATACGCTGGCGTTGGCCGCCGGAAAACTCGTGTGGGAAACGGCTTGCAAACTCCGGCAGCAGGCCCACATCAAGCAAAGCCTGCTCCACCTTTTCCTTGCGCTCCGCGGCGCTCATGCCGTGGTTTACGCTCATAAGCCCTTCGCTTATGATATAATCAACTTTTGCACGCTCGTTCAGGCTTGCCATCGGGTCTTGAAAGATCATCTGGATGTTCCTGATGACTTCCCGGTCGCACTCCCGGTCGATCTTCCCGGAGATGCGTTTTCCTTCATACAGGATATCGCCGGCAGAAACCTTGTTAATTCGGATTATAGCACGACCGATCGTGGTTTTTCCACTCCCGGATTCTCCAACCAGCCCAAAAGTTTCGCCGCGGTAGATGTCAAAGCTGACGTTGTCCACCGCTTTAAACGCATTTCTGCCGTTTCCGAACGTCACATCAATGTTGCGTACGCTTACAAGCGGCGTGCGTGCGCGCACTTCCGTCCACTTACTCATCCGCTTCACCCGCCTCTCCTTCTTGTTCCAGATCATGCAGCCGTTTGATAATCTCAGGCGGCTCAATCTTTGGCGCGCGCGGGTCCAGGAGCCACGTTCTCGCCTTATGCGTTGGCGACACCTCAAAATAGGGCGGCCGAACGAGATAATCTATCTTGAGTGCCTGTGGATTGCGCGGGGCAAACGCGTCACCCTTTATAACGCCAAACAGCTTGGGCGGCGTGCCTTTGATTGAATAAAGCTCCTTCCCCTTCTCCCCAAGCTGCGGAAGGCTTGAGAGCAACGCCCAGGTATATGGATGCTGCGGGTTGAAGAACACCTCGTCCGCCGTGCCGATTTCCACGATGTCCCCGGCATACATGACCGCAATGCGGTCCGCCACGTTCGCCACTACGCCAAGGTCATGCGTAATGTAAATCGTCGTCATTTCATATTTACGGCACAGCGTTTTTATGAGCCCCAGAATCTGCGATTGAATGGTGACGTCAAGCGCCGTCGTGGGTTCGTCGCAGATCAAAATTTCCGGGCCGCACGCAACTGCAATGGCAATCACAACGCGCTGGCGCATTCCGCCGGAAAATTCATGCGGATATTGCCGATACCGCCGCTGCGGCTCATTGATTCCAACGTCCCTCAGGATGTCTATGGCAGCCGCTTTTGCTTCCACCCGCTTCATGCCGCGGTTGAGAATCAGCGCTTCACTAATCTGCCAACCGATGGTTTTGAGCGGGTTCAGGCTTGTCATCGGATCCTGCATCACCATGGCAATCTTCTTGCCGCGAATCTTTGCCCATTCTTTTTCCGTCGTGAATTTCGCAAGATCCATTCCCGCATACAGGATTTCACCGGAATCGATCCGCCCATTCTTATCCAAAAGGCCGATAAAATTCTTTGTAAGCACGGATTTGCCGCTGCCGGATTCTCCCACGATCGCAAGGCTTTCGCCCTTAAACACATCAAGCGAAACGCCCCGGATCGCATGCAGGCTTTTTCCGCGCAGGCTGAACCGCACATTCAGGTTTTTGACCGAAAGAATGATTTCCCTGTTTTCCATAGCCGCTCTCCTTTATACGTGGTTTTTCGGGTCGGCAGCATCGGAGAACGCGTTGCCGATGATATAGAACGCAATCGTGATGAATGCAACGACAGCCGCGGGGAAAATAAGCTGATACCGCAGCTCTTTCTGCATCATGAGAACGCGCCCCGCTTCCACCAGGTTACCCAGGGAAGCCTGAGAAGTGGGAAGCCCCAGCCCGATATAGGTAAGGAACACCTCGTCTCCGATTGCGCCCGGGATGGCGAGCGCCGTCTGCAGCATGATGACCGAAACCATTTGCGGCAGCAGGTTTTTCGTAATAATGCGGAACGTGCTTGTGCCGAGGCAACGTGAGGCAAGGTTGAAATCGCGGTCCCGGAAAATCACAACCTGATTGCGGATAAAGCGCGCCATCGCCATCCACCCCACCATGCACATCGAAATGATGATCGTGGTGATGCTCGGGCGCAGGATATAGCTTACGAGGATCAGGATAAGCGTCTGCGGCACATTGCTGATGACGTTGTAAATCTCAGTCATCACTTTGTCCACCTTCCGCACATAGCCCCAGATCATGCCAATGATCACGCCTACCACAAGGTCGCTGAGCGCAACCACAAGGCCGATGAATACCGAAACGCGGGTACCTGCCCAAACGCGCGCCCAAAGGTCCTGACCAATTGCGTTCGTGCCAAACCAATATTCCGAAGAGGGCGCCAAATTCATCAGCTGGATTCCCGTCTCAGGATCATTATTGATCGTTACAGGGTCATGCTGTCCCGGGAAAAATGGTTGAAGAAATGCGAACAGCAGCACTGCGATCAGCGCAATGATCAGCACGCGCGCGACCTTGTTGCGCCAGAAATTTTTGAATGTGCTCGCCCAATAGGAATAATTGGAATAGCCCGTGCGCTCCGCATCCTCCTCGTTGAACCCGGCCGGTTCAAACAGCGCTGGATCAAGCGCCGCGATCTGTTCCGGCGTATAATCAACGGTTTCGATTTCCGCCTCAGCCTGTTTTGCGCGTTCGGCTTCCTCCCGCGCCAAGCCGGCCTGAATATTTGCATCGAGCTCGCTGATGCGGCGCATTTGGCGGTTAAACAACGGTTTTTTTGCAGCCATTAGCGGTCATCCCCTTTCTTCACAAAGCTGATGCGCGGATCAAGCAGCGCCATAAGGAGATCGCCCAGGAACATGCCGATGATTCCGATTGCGGCATAAAGCAGCACAAGGGTTTGCACCATCGTATTATCCTGCCGCTGTATTACGTCGATCAGCAGGCCGCCTGTACCGGGAATGGAGTAAAGATGTTCCACATAAATGGAGCCGATAATCGTTGAAAGCACCGAACCCGGCAAAAACTGCGCCATGGGAACAAACGCGTTCTTGAATACATGCAGGAACATAATTCTGCCGCCGCGGACGCCTTTAGCGCGCGCAAGCTTTACATAATCCATGTTGATATTGTCGATCATGTAGCGGCGCATCCACATCGCATAGGTACAGATGCTCAACAGCGAGATGGACAGGATCGGCAGAATCCACGTGGAAGGGTTGTCCTTATCAAACAAAAGGGACAAGTTAAACCAACTTGAAAAATAAAGCTGGACGAACAGCATCAGCACAGCTGTCGGCAGAGCTTCGACAATAGCGATAAAAGCAGTGCCGATTTTATCGCCGAGCTTGCCTTTAAAGCGGGCCATCATCGCGCCGAGCGGGATGCCGACCAAGAGCGACACCGCCATGGAGATCAGCCCGATTTTAAGCGAATACGGAATCTTTTTTTCCAGAATTTTTGCGATTGGATAGTTTGGCCTGTAAATCCACGATTTTCCAAGATCGCCTTTCAATAAGTTCTTATAAAATTCAACAAGCTGCGTCAGAACCGGTTTGTCCAAGCCTTTCTCTGCGAGCATGCTGGCGCGCGTTTCCTCGCTGAGCTTGTCGTATTCCGCGCCGAAATATCCTTCCATCGGCATCATGCGAAGAAGGAGAAAAATCAGCGTAATCACGATAAACAACGATACAACGGCGCCCAGTGTGCGTTTTGCGATGTATTCCAGCATTCAGAATCACTGCGGCCTTTCCTTCTTAAATCAGGCCGCGGCTCCTTTCCGTTTTTTTACCCATGCCTTCGGTTTGACTGCGGCGTGCCAACCAGCGGTAAAAGCGGAGCGTGGGGCGAAAGCACCCCACGCCCGATTTGCTTAATTTGGGAGCCGGCTCAACCTGCCGTTATTGTTCAGCCGCCGCAAGCGCAGCCTCGCGGTCCAGCTTCCATTGCGCATACTGTTCCTGATATTGCTCAAGGCTCATGGCTTCTTTGAGCACATGTTTGCCCTTGTAGCGCCACACGGAAACGCCGAAGGAGGAATACTCTCCGTCAAACACGGTAAGCTTGCTTGCAACATAGCCGTTGGAGAACACGCGGAACGGAACCACGATTCCCTCATTGATCAGCCACGCTTCCGCTTTTGCAAACAGTTCGTAGCGCTTAGCCAGATCAACCTTCTCAGCCGTCGCTTCCTGAATCATCTTGTCATAAATCTGCTGCGGCTGTCCGATGTAAGCTTCATCGTCAATTACGCCGTTGTCATAGTCTTCCTGTGTGTAGACATAACCGGTCAAATAATCTTCCTGCGTGCACATGGAGCGGTTGTTGTAGCTCCAGCTCAGCCCCCACGGATCCGCATAGGTTACCGGGTCTGCGAAGTCCGGGCCCCAGCCTTCTTCCATCAGGCCGTATTTACCGGCCTTGCGCACTTCGGTGATGTAGTTGTTGGCGGGACCGGCGATGGTGACGATGTCAATGTATTCCGTGCCAAGGAGACCTTCGAGCTGCTGCTCGATCACCTGTGCAACCAGATCCTGATTTGCCTGATCCACACGATAGTAATACGGAATCACAATGGGAAATTTGCATCCGGCAGTCGTGAGCTCTGCAACCGCCTGCTCCTTGTATTTCAGCGCGGTCTCGCTTTGGAACCAATCCTGCCCGCTCACCGTTTCCAGCTCGCCGGTCTGCGTATATTCCTTGCCATCCACCGCAACAAAGTTCGGCGGGGTGACGGTATTCATCAGGTATTCTTCCGGGCTGTACGGATCATAGCATGTCATCGCCTTTACGCGGTCGATGCCGTAAACGATCGACAGGCGGAATGCCCGGTTATTGACGGCAAGCTTGAAGTTTTCGCTGTCGTAGGGCTCGTCGAAATGCGGATCGAAATCAAAGAACCACCACATCGCATCATAGGTCGGCCGGTTGGGACGTACGATTTGGTTTTTGCTTTCGTCCTTCATCCAGCTGTCGAGAATCTCAACAGGAATCTGCGCTTCATCAATCTCGCCGCGCAGATACATTTCCGGCGCAAGCGCTTCGGCTTCAGCGTTGTATTTGCCCGACACGGTCTTGATGGAAACGTTCTCGCGGTCCCAGTAATTGTCGTTGCGTTCCATTACAAGTTCGCTCTGGGGCTCCCAGCTGGTGCAATAATATGCGCCGTTGTAAAGGATGGTGTCGTTGGATGTGCCGTAGTACTCTGCACACTCCGCGGCAAACGCGCGGTTTGCGGGCATGAATGCAACATAGGTCAGCATGGAGAGGAAGTACGGACAGGTGTCTTTCAGCGTATACTGAAGCGTATACGCATCAAGCGCCTTCACACCTACCTCTGAGAAATCGGTGATGGTGCCGTCAAAATACTCTCTCGCGTTTTTGATAACGCTGCATACGATATCGACGTTGGAGGATTCGTTCGCGGGATTGAGAATCCACTCAAGGCCAAACACAAAATCGTCCGCTGTGGTTTCGGCATACTCGTCAAGTTCATAAGTGTACCACTTCACGCCTTCGCGCAGGTGAAGCGTCCACACCAAACCGTCGTCCGAAACTTCCCATGACGTTGCAAGGCAGGGTTTAACTACGCCATATTCGTCATACTCAATCAGCGTATCAACAAAGTTGGCAGCCGGCTTGAAATCGGCAGTGGTGCCGGTTTCGAGATAGTTCATCGTGCTGATTTCGGAAGCATAAAGATAGCGGAACGTTGCGTCTTCCACATATGGGCTTTCTTCCGGGTTCTCTGTTGCACTGGGTTCATCTGTCGTAGCTGGCGTGTTTCCGCCATCCGGCGTCGTCACAGGTTCGGGATCACTGTTGCCCGGCTGCGCGCAGCCTGCAACGCTGATGGCCATTGCAAGGCAAAGCACAAGCGAAAGGATTTTCTTCATCATGTTTCTTCCTCTCCGTTTTTAGTTTTTGGTATTTCCTGCGGATTCTGCATCCGCAAATCAAAATCACAGTCTGTTTCACGCTTTCGTTCCGCAATATCTAACACCGTGTTAATAAACTATATCACTATAATATATTGTTTGTCAATCGCTTATCTCATTCATTTAATAACATGATGAAATTTTATTTGCGACGTGATATACTCTTTGTGCGCAGATACGCAGGAACACGGAGGGATTTGAAGTGAAAATCAACGTTTTTGATATCGGAGGCACGTTTGTAAAATACGGTGTTTGGGAAAGCAATGCTTTGCACGCCGTAAGCGAATTCCCAACCAATGGCCCGGAAGGCGCTGAACGGCTTATGAACCGGGTGCGAAAAGCGGCGGCGGCTCTTGGCCCGGCGGATGCACTCGGCATTTGCACGCGGGGTCAGGTGAACTGCACGAGTGGCGAGATTATTTACGATCCGCCGCATGTTATTGCCGGCTATACCGGCACAAACCTTAAAGAAGAGTTTTCGTGCTTTGGCGTTCCGGTTGCCGTGGAAAACGATGTAAATTGCATGGCGTTTGCAGAAGCACAGGCCTGCCCCGTTCCCGAAAACGGCGATTTAATTTGCCTGACTTACGGGACTTGCATCGGCGGCGCAATTGTGCGTGGCGGGCAGGTATACCACGGCGCGAACTGGTCTGCCGGAGAGTTTGGAATGATGTATACCGGCGGACAGTATTACGAGGATGTTGCAAGCGTTTCTGCGCTTGTAACGCGCATGCGTAAAGTTGACTGTGCACTCAGCGACGGTCGTAAGATTGCCGCTGCAATGGAACGCCCTGATGTTGCTCCGCACATCGCCGCCTGGGCAGACACCGTGGCAGAAGGGCTTGCATCGCTGATTCACATATTTGATCCGGCAGCGGTCGTGATTGGCGGCGGCTTCATTGAAGATGCGCGCATTCTTGCGCTGATTCGCTCCCATATGCAGCAGCACATTGCGCCGGGCTTTCATGCGCCATTGCTCCCCGCCCGCCACGGCAACAAAGCCGGTTTAATCGGGGCAGCCCTCCTTGCGCAGCAACACTTTAAAGCCGCCCCCGAAGCATAAGCATCGGAACGAACACGCGCTTTGCTGCCGGTGCCGGCCATAACTGAAATGCCGGAGCAATCCCCGCGCCCGCCCTCTGCCAAACGCTCAGCGTCGGCAGCTTTCGCGGTGCAGTCGTGGGAATTGCTCCGGCCGGATACCTTGGTCTGCTTATATCAGTTGCTTTCCCGTTTCAGGAACGCGGTGCAGCAATGGATTGCGCCATATCCTTTCATGATTTCGTCAAGCTCCACGGCAATTACCTCAATGCCGTTTTGTTCAAGAAGTTCCTGCAATCTTTCATTGCCCGCAGGCATCACGATAAGGCCGGGCTTAATGGCAACGAAGTTAATGCCAAAGGTTTCCTTGGCTTCCAGGCGGGAGGGGCATTCAATCAGTTTAAAGCCCTTCTTCTTCAGAGCGTCGCATACATCGTATGGCACCTGCGCCGGATGGATTGCCGCAACCTCGTGGCTGGCAAAGTTCAGGTTGCCGTCAATGTGCGCATGGCCATAGGGGATCTGCATATGCAGGATCTCTGTCACACCCATGCGGCGCAGCTCGTATTCCATCATCTCGTATCCTTCGCGGTTGGTGCGGACACCGGAAGCAAGAACAACGGTTTTGCGGTCAATCCACATGCACATTGCGCCTTCAAACGTAGCGCTGCCCGTAATGGTGCGTACGATCGGCACCCCCAGATTTGCAAGCGCTTTCGCCACAGCCTTTTCCTCACCGCGGCGCGCTTCCATGGCGGGGCGGGTAACGATCGCGCCTTCCGGCGTCATGAAGCACAGGTCGCGCATGAAGAGGGCGTTTGGTTTGTCTGTGCGTTGCTCTTCCACATAGTGTACGCGGACGCCGTGATCGCGGTATACCTGTGCAAGCGCATCGTGCTGCGCACGGAAGCGTTCCGGGTCAATCGCACACTTAAAGCGGGCTGCCGCCCAGTCAAAATTGTCGATTTCCGGCCCGGGACGGCGCATCAGCACGTCCTTAAGCGTATCCACTTCGGAGCAAACGCCCCAATCGCCCCAATATTCCTTCATGTCCTCTTCAAAAGAGGTTTCCAAGGGGAACCAGCGCTCGCCGGGAAGCGCCTCAATGTCGAATTGTTTTTTCGTTACAGCCATAATGAACTCCTTCCGTTTTTGGGTAAAATGTATGCCGCCTTAGCGGAACAGCTCTTTCTTGTTGAAGCGCAGCACCGCACCGCTGCGTGCGCCCGTATGCTCGCCGTCCTGCACGGTAAGCTTTCCGTTTACGAATACGAAACGGATGCCCTTAGGCTTCTGGCGGGGCTCGATGTGGTTTTCATTGGGCTCAAGCATCTTCTCATCAAACACGACCACATCCGCAAAGTTGCCTTCTTTCAGCGTGCCGCGCTTTTCCATGCCGAGCCACTGCGCCGTAACACCGGTGATCTTACGGATGGTATCCTCCAGCCGCGGCTGCCCGAACGCCTTGATATACTTGATGAAACCGCAATATGCATTTGGATGCGGCAGGATTTCCGGAACCGCCTGCCCTACACCGAAGGGGCCCACGTCATCGTAAACATAGCTGTCGATGCAGCCCATGGCGGATTCATGGTTCAGGAATTCCTGCACGGAGCCTTCAATGTGCCTGTTCTGCATGACCTTGATGAGCGGATCTTCAATCAGAAGATCGATGACGGTATCCACGCTGTTGCTCCCGCCGCGCTCCCGCGTGATTTCTCTTAAGGACTTGCCTGCAAGCGATGCATCCTTTGCGCAGGTAACATATATTATCTTATCCCACTCTGCATTGCGCACCGGGCTCACCATGTACCACTTGCCGCTCATGATATACTCATGGAACTCCTCGCGGTAATCGAAAGATTGCAGGTTTTCAATGAAATGCTCCACGCCGCCGCTCATGCGCACCCACGGCACGAAATACATCACAAGGTACGGGATGCACTGGAAGCCGCCGCTGGTGTTGGGGATTACATCAAAGGCAAGCTGCGCTCCCTGCTCCCGGTAGGCATCGAATACGCGAAGCGTTGCGCGCGCTGCCGCCGCGTCAAGCTCAGGATCCGGCATGGGCGCGATGGAATACCCGCTGCTCAAATGGGAAAGCTGGGTCTTTACGCCGGTTTGCAGGCCGATCTCGCATGCTTCCCGAATGCCGTCGATGGCATAATGGTGTCCGGGTACCTTCATGCGCAGGCCGGTCTTGCGCCAATGCGTGTTATAATATGCGTCATACGGCTTCAGCTCGCGGACAAGCTCCACAATCTCCGGTGTTTTTGCATATGCGCTCGGCACATAGTCAAGCCCGGTTGAAATGCCCCACGCGCCGCTTTCCATGGCGTCTTTCAGATAAGCCTTCATCTGCTTCATCTCATCGGCAGAGGGGATGCGGTTTGCATCCTTGGGTCCCATGCTGTGCGCGCGGATGGTGCCGTGGCCGAGAAGCGGGACGAAGTTCGCCGAAATCCCCATGTTTTCCAGCTTGGAAAGATAGCCGTCAAACGTAGAAAAGTCAAACTTCACGTTATAGCGCGGCTCCAGCACCTCCAGCGCCTTCTGTTTGGGCTGCACGAAATCGGCGTAAAACGTATGATGGTCAATCTCATACCACGCGTCGTACTCCCAGAAATGGCGCATATAATACTTGTCGCTCCGGGGTGCGGGCGAATCGCCGCACTGGCCGCCCACGAACGTTGTGATGCCCTGGCGCACCGCGCTTTCCGCATTGGGGTAAAGCAGGATCGTGCCATCTCCGTGGGAATGCGCATCGATAAAGCCCGGAGTTACGGTCAAACCGGCTCCATCGATCACCATTTTCGCCTCTGCGTCTGCAAGGTTACCGATGGCTTCAATGCGTTCACCGCGGATTCCAAGGTCGGCAACATAAGCGTCCCCCCCGGTTCCGTCGATGATTTTTCCGCCTTTTATGATTACGTCAAACATTGGTTTCTCCTTTTAATGGCTGCGTTACAGATTGCCCGCATGGTACATGGCAAGCATTTCGGAATCCGGCTCCACGCGTTTTGCGCCGCGTTGCGCAAGCTCCCTGGCTGCCTCGTTGGCTTCACGCACAATAGCCGCTTCGTCCACCGTCGTCACCACACCGTTTTCCATCACAATGTTGCCATCGATAATGGAAGTGCGCACCTCGCTGCCCCGCGCGGAGTAAACAAGGTTTGCCACAAGGTTGCGGAACGGGTAGGTGATCACCGGTGCAAGGCTGGGCTGGTTGAGGTCGATGAGAATCACGTCCGCCTTTTTCCCTTCGCGCAGGGAACCGATCTCGTTTTCCATGCCGAGCACGTGCGCCGCATCCACGGTGCAGAGGCGCAGCATCTGCCATGCGGGGAACACGCTCGGATCGCGGTATTTGTTCTTGTTCAAAAGCGCAGTCAGCTTCATTTCGTTGAACATATTGCTGCAGTTGTTTCCCGGCACATGATCCGACCCAAGCGCCACGCTACCGCCTGCCGCAAGGTATTCTCCGATGGGCGGGTTGATGCCGTCGATCAGGCCGATGGTGCCTGCGCAGTGCAAAAGCGAAGCTCCCTTTCCGGCAAGGTATTTTGCATCTTCGCCCGAGGATTCCGTAAGATGCACCGCAAGCAGGTTTTCATCCAGCATCCCGAGTTCTTCCAGATATGCGATGGAGCGCTTGCCGTAGCGGCGCTGCATTTGGTCGATCTCCCGGTCTCCCTGCTCCAAGTGGAGCATGAACTTTTTGTTGCGGCTGCGCGCCTCGCGGTACATGCGGCACAACAGCTCCGTGGAAAGCATATCCGTTGCCTGCACGCCGAAGCCCACGGTGATTCTGCCGTTTTCCGTGCCTTCAAACGCATCGTAAAGCGCAAGAGCGCGGTTGAATTTTTCTTCGCCCACCACAGGGTCGAACGCATAAAGCCCCGTTTTGTTGTCGGTAAGCTTTTTGAGCATTTCATTGACCATCTCGGTCACGATGGCGCGTGTCCCCATGGATACATGGTTGCGGGCAAGATCTGCCATGTTGCCGAAAAAGTCATTGAAGGTGGTGGTGCCTGCTTTCATGGCCTCAAGAATTGCAAGGCGGGAGCCGATCGCCGCACCTTCCCGATCCAGTTCATCATAAAACGGCCAGAGCCCGCGCTGCATCCAGGAGCCGATGTCCTGAGAAAGGCCGCGCAGCAGGCCGAAGCCGGTGTGGACGTGCGCGTCGATCAGGCCCGGCAGAACAGCCATGCCGCTTGCGTCGATCTTACGCCTTGCGTCAGCGCGGCGCATTTCCTCCGCCGTGCCAACCGCAGCAATCTTTCCATCCTGAATAGCAAGGCCTCCTTCTTCAATGACGCCGAGGCCCTTGCCCTCCATCGTAATATGAAATCCGTTGTAAATTACAATATCGAACATCTGCCGTCCCTCATCCGCATACTTATGCTTCCGGCATCAGCGCCTTGCGCGCCGCGTCTGCAATCACCTTTCCCGGGCCAATAAGCGTACCGGGCCGGCTCTTCATATAGGTGAGCAGGTCTTCAAGCATCTTCACACGGCTCACGCGGCCGATGATCTGCGGATGCAACACAAACGGATACAAGCCGCCTTCTTCATACAGCCCGTCAAATTCTGTCCGCCAGATTTCATACACCGTGCTCGGCGCACAGATTCTGCGGCGTTCCGGAGTTTGCAGCGTAAAGAAAAAGTGGGAGGAATCATCATAAAGCCAGTTGAAGGGAAGCTCCACGATCTTCCTGCCGTCTTCCAGCTCGTGCAGGTATGGGCAATCCCGGTCCATTGTGTTGGTGGAATATTCAAACCCGTTGTCGATGATGGTTCTGATCGTCTCCTTTGTCAGTTCGGCTTCCGGCGTGCGGTGGCCGACGGGCTCCACGCCGAGTAGATCCTTCATGATCTTTTTCGCTTTTGCAATCAGCTCATTTTCCTGCTCAACGAAGTATGCTTTTTCATGCAGATAGCCGTGATAGCCGATTTCGTGCCCGCGGCGCACAATCTCGCGGCAGGTCTCGGTATGATGCTCGATGACCCAGCCCGGAATGAAAAACGTCGCCTTCAGCTCAAGCCTGTCCAGCATGTCCAGAATACGGGGCACAGCAACCTTGGGGCCATAAGCGCCTTCCGCCATCAGATTGGGGCTTGCCATGCTGTCCATGGTGCGGGAAAACCAGAAGGTTTCCGCGTCAAGGTCAAACGTGAGCGCAACACCGCATTGCACGCCTTCCGGCCAGTTCTTTGTCTTCATATACAGATATCCCTTTCCGCCATTTTTCGGCTGTCGCTTTCCTTTTTCCGGTTCAGTTTATCTCAGCGCTTCCACGCACTCTTCCAGCAGGATCTCGAGCGCGCGAGCCGATTTCTCCCGCGGCATGGAAGGCGCAGACTTGCGGCCGATCACAAGCTCAGGGAAATACGGCACATGCAGGAACCCTGCAAGCATGTTCGGGAAAAATTTGTCTCTGTGGTAAAGGCCGTTGTAGAGCACCTGATTGCAGCAGTAAGTGCCGCAGTAATAGGACTCCGCCATCTGGATGCCTTCCGCCTGTGCACGAGCCACCACCTTTTGAACGGGCATGGGGGAAATATAACCGCCCGCACCGTCCGCATAAATCGGCTCATGGTGAAGGATCATCCCGTCGTTATCCTTCATATATCCCGCATCGCGGAAATTGATGCCCACGTTTTCGAGTGTGATTTCAAACCTGCTTCCGCTCAGGCCAAGGCCCAGAAAGATGTCCGGTTTGTTCTCTTGGATGATGGAGGCCACCGCTGCGCGGTTGCGGTCAAAAGCGGTTGGCACCTCAAAGGTCATCACTTCATATCCCATGAATTCCCGCGGGAAATCGCGGATGAGCTCATAGGAAGGATTCTTTTCGTCCCCGAGGCTTCTTACTGGGTCGAACCCGGTCATGCAGATGCGTTTCATTGCTCGTTCTCCTTTTCAGTTTTGTTTTCCGCATAGCGCCAGCACTTCACCAAAGAGCCGCCGCACATATAGCAGCCCGGCTCCGATGCCGCGCACTGCTCCGACGCGTGTTCACAACGCGTGGAGAAGCGGCAGCCCGCCGGGAAATCCTTAGGCAGAGGGATGCTCCCCGGGATGGAATCCAACGTTTCCCTGTCCTCGTCCAACCTGGGCAGCGAACCTAAGAGGCCGCGGGTATAGGGATGTTTTGGGGAAAGAAAGAGCGTCTTTTTGTCGGCCGCTTCTACGACCTGCCCAGCGTACATCACCAGTACGCGGTCACAGAGGTTGGCAATTACGCCGAGGTCATGCGTAATAAAAATGATAGATGCATTCGTGATCTTACGGATGTTCTGCATCAACTCCAGAATCTGCGCCTGAATCGTGACGTCAAGCGCCGTAGTTGGTTCATCCGCAATCAGGAGCATGGGTTCGCAGATAAGCGCCATCGCAATAATGATGCGCTGTTTCATGCCGCCGGAAAGCTCGTGCGGATAGCATTTGAGCACATGCTCCGGGTTTGCAATCTCTACCTTTTTCAGCATTTCCAGGCAGCGGGCACGCGCTTCCGCTTTTTTGACGCCCTTGTTGTGCCGGCGCACGGTCTCCTCCATCTGGTTTCCGATGGTGAACACCGGGTCGAGCGCCTTCATCGGCTCCTGAAAGATCATGGAGACCTTCTTTCCGCGGATGTGGCTCATTTTGTTGTCGTTATAGGTGAGCAGGTCCTCCTCCTCATTCAGGATCACATGCCCGTTTTCCACAATGGCGTTTGAAGGAAGCAGTCCCATCGTACAGAGGGATGAGATGGTCTTTCCACAGCCCGACTCGCCCACGATGCCCACGATCTCACCTTCCCCGACCGAATAGGAAAGATCCTTGATCATATTGAAAGTACCTTCATCCGTGCGGAAGCTGATGCTCAGGTTTTCGATCTGCAATATGTTTTTCACGCGTTCACACCCCCTCGCTGAACAGATGGCAGGCCACGGTATGCCCGGGGGCAACTTCCATGCGGCAGGGCTTCTCCTGACGGCAAATTTCCTTGGCCACAGGGCATCTGGTGTGGAAATAGCAACCGCTCGGCGGGTTTGCGGGGCTCGGCACATCTCCCTTGAGGATGATGCGCTCCTGCCTGCGCTGCTCTTCCCCTTCGCTTACATCCGCAAGGGGGATCGCCGAAAGCAGCGATTTCGTGTACGGATGGCACGGGTTGCGGAACAGCTCTTCCGTTTCCGCAACCTCCACAAGCTCGCCCAAGTACATCACGCCGATCCGGTCGCTGATATACTTGACGACACAAAGGTTGTGGGAAATGAAAAGATAGGTTAGCTCAAGCTTTTGTCTCCGTCAGCTCGACGACGACACACTCAACCTCGGTGATGCCCATATCGATGAGCACCTTTAAACGTTGATGTCCGCCAACAACATGCCCAGTGGTCTTATTCCAGATGACCGGCTCGACGTAACCGAATTGTTCAATGGAGCGCTTCAGCTTATCGTATTCGGCATCACCGGGCTTCAGGTCTTTACGTGGATTGTAATCAGACGGGATAAGCTGCTCAATTCTCAGTTTTTCTATCTGCATACGCTTCAGCCGCCTTTCTTAGTTCGTTGTATAGCCTCATGCTGGTATCCTCCCACGGGAACAAGCAGGAATTGAAGTGCCCGTAGGTCGCGGGGTCCTCGTAGATAGCGTTACGCAGGCGCAGTTTCTCGATGATCGCCGCCGGACGCAGATTGAACACGGACATCACAATCTCACGCAGAGCCTCGTTGGAAAGAGCGCTCGTGCCAAAGGTGTCGATGTCCACAGCCACGGGGTCAGCCTTTCCGATGGCATAGGTGTGGATGTAAGTGCCAAAAGTAACAAGGCTCGTCTTTTTATCGGTTTTGAGCAGAGGTGTACCTGTGAAGCCGATAAGGACAGCGTCCGGCATCAAGGTGCGAACCGCCTCGTGAAGCTTGCCGGAGTTCGTTCTGTGGCACTCATCAATAAAGGCAATAATGTTGCCCTTTGCCTTATAGTCCTTCGGAAGGTTCGCGAGCAATTCCTTACGGTATTGGTCAATATCCGCTTGTTTTCCTGCATTGTGACCGTACTTGTGTATCAAAGAGCAGACAATTGAATTTTCATTTTTATCCAGTATTGTCCTCAAGTCTGAACAGCTTTTTGACCTGACAACATTTTCCCCCACATCGAAGAACAGACTCTCAATCTGGTCGTCCAACTCCTCGCGGTCAGTGATGATTACAACACGGCTGTCTGATACATTCTCGATAATCCATTTTGTCAGCCATACCATGATGAGAGATTTGCCGGAGCCTTGCGTATTCCAAATGATACCGCCGTCCTTGTCGTGAATCCGCTTCCTTGCGGCGATATTGGCAAAATACTGATTGTGCCTTGCGACCTTTTTGATGCCGGCATCGAAAATTACAAAGTCATGGATAAGAGATAGGAAACGCTCCTTCTGGCATAGGGCAACAATGCTGTCCCGCAGCAAATTCGGTTCTTTTTCGCGGAGAGCTTTAATTTCGGCGGACAGTGTGTCAGTTGCCTTTGCGTCTTCCTTCCATTTTAAATAATATTTCTCTGGAGTTTCGGTCGTGCCGTAGCGTAGGCCCTCGGCTTCGTTCCCGGCAAAGAGAAACTGCTCAGTGGCAAAGAAGCTCTCAATGTTTTCCTTCTTCTGATTCGTGAGCATCTGCCGGATACCTTCTCCGACACTGACACAGGAACGCTTCAACTCAAACATTCCCAGAGCGATGCCGTTGACATATAGGACGAGGTCGGGACGTTTCGTGGTCGTGCGATCGTAACGTAGAACTGTTACTTCCTCCGCTACATAGAAATCATTGTTTCTTACGCCGGCATCTGTCCAATCAATATA
>ENA-OYZN01000014-OYZN01000014.1-human-gut-metagenome-genome-assembly--contig:-NODE-14-length-157289-cov-12.005679_pt1 | contig 157289 bp, 144 predicted proteins | sample MGYA00243294_ERZ653483 | MGnify/ENA primary metagenome ERZ653483 (study PRJEB26926, sample SAMN06165155) | human gut metagenome | biome: ENVO:00009003; feature: ENVO:2100002; material: ENVO:00002003... | reverse complement strand
CTCGCTAAGCACTGACGTTCTCAAATGTCCTACAAACATAAATTTGTTACATTTGTACAACTCGCATTTTGAAATAATGAGTTTCGCAATTGTCTGATTATAATGATTGGGAAAGGAGAGGGCAGCCCTGCCTTGATGGGAGAGGGATGAAGAAAGTATGGAATTATTGCGGAAAATAATCTGGGTGATAATACCATTATGGGGAATTGTTTTTTTGTTTGGAAGCAGCCAGACGGCAGAAGCCAGGAAATACTATTCTTTAAAAAATATAGGTCTTTCCGGGTGTACAACGGATAATGTAGATTATGGCATTTTGTCAATCCGGGGTAATACGGTGAAATATGTTAAGTATAAGATTGCACCTAACGGGTATGAATGGGAACAAACGGGAAGAATACAGACAGCGAAGCTGACATCTTCTACGAAGTGTTATATTGGTGATTCCAAAAAGGTATCTTCTTCCCTGAAAAAGCCTGAAAATAACAAAAAGAGCAAGGCTGGTAATAAGAAGAAGGTACAGAGAATCAGCAGTAAGCGGACACATATTACCCAGAAGAACATTAATACGGAGAAATGGATATACAGAGTCCGAAAGGGAACCCTGAAAAGATATATATCGAGAAGAAATAATGAGATTCGGGTCGTAAGGGGAAAGGTTACTAAGATTGCGGTAAGGCTTTCTTATTAAAAGGGCATTAAGGAGTAAACAATGGCGGATTTAAAAAAAGAGATAGAGAAAAGAAGAACCTTTGCGATTATTTCCCATCCGGATGCCGGTAAAACCACTTTAACAGAGAAATTTCTGTTATTTGGAGGGGCAATCAATACTGCCGGTTCGGTAAAGGGAAAGGCAAATTCAAAATATGCAGTATCCGACTGGATGGATATTGAAAAGGAAAGGGGAATTTCCGTTACCTCATCTGTACTGCAGTTTCAGTATGATGGATATTGTATCAATATATTGGACACTCCGGGACACCAGGATTTCTCGGAGGATACTTACCGTACCCTGATGGCGGCAGATTCAGCGGTGATGGTTATTGACGCTTCAAAGGGTGTTGAAGCACAGACTATAAAATTATTTAAAGTGTGCGTTATGCGTCACATTCCGATTTTTACCTTTATTAATAAGATGGACAGGGATGCAAAGGATACCTTTGAGCTGCTGGATGATATAGAATCGGTGCTTGGAATCCAGACCTGTCCCGTTAACTGGCCGATTGGTTCCGGGAAAGAGTTCAAGGGCGTATATGACAGGGAGACAAGAGTGGTGTCGAAGTTCCAGGCGGTATCCACCGGCGGCGCCAAAAAGGCGCAGGAGACTGATTATTCCATTGAGGATGAGGAATTGCGCCAGGACATCGGCGAAATCCTTTACAACCAGCTTATGGAAGAGGTGGAATTGTTAGATGGAGCCAGTGAGCCCCTGGATTTGGAAAAGGTGAATAGGGGAGAGCTGTCCCCTGTCTTTTTTGGCTCAGCGCTGAATACCTTTGGTATCGAAACCTTTTTGAATCATTTCCTTAAGATGACCACATCGCCGCTTCCAAGAATGTCCAACGAGGGACTGATTGACCCGATGGAGGAGGATTTTTCTGCCTTTGTCTTTAAGATTCAGGCAAACATGAATAAAGCACACAGGGACAGAATTGCATTTATGCGAATCTGCTCCGGAAAATTTGATGCCACAAAGGATGTCTATCATGTGCAGAGCAAGCGGAAAATGAAGCTTTCCCAGCCGCAGCAGCTGATGGCACAGGACCGCAAGATTGTGGAGGAGGCATATGCCGGGGATGTAATCGGAGTATTTGACCCGGGTATCTTTTCTATTGGAGACACATTATGTAAACCGGGAAAGAAGTTTGAATACGAGGGGATTCCAACCTTTGCACCGGAGCATTTCTGCAGGGTTGTCCAGATGAATACCATGAAACGAAAGCAGTTTGTCCAGGGCGTCACCCAGATTGCCCAGGAGGGTGCCATTCAGATTTTCCAGGAATATACGGCGGGAATGTCTGAAATTATTGTCGGGGTAGTGGGTGTTTTGCAGTTTGAGGTTTTGAAATACCGCCTGGAAAATGAGTATGGGTGTGAGGTTAAGTTAGAGCCTCTTCCATACAATTTTATCAGATGGATAAAAGACCCTTCCACGGATGTAAATGCATTAAAGCGTGTGAATGAGGTAAAGAAGGTAAAGGACATGAAGGGAAATCCGCTTCTGCTCTTTACAAACCAGTGGACAATCAATACCGTATTAGAGCACAACGAGGGCTTAGAGCTTCTTGAGTTTAGAAAGAATTAAGGGGAGAATCTGCAAATGAATGGGACAAAAAGGAAATTTTTTATTTTGGTTTTTCTATTTTTGTTTGCAGTGTTCTGTATACCGTCCAGGGCATATGCGGCAGGTGATTTAAATCTGCATACCACAAAGCAGCCGGGGAATATGGTAAAATTAGACTGGACAGCGTGGGATGGGGCGCAGCGTTATGTCATCTATGTTTCCGTGGGCAATAACAGGAATTACACAAGGAAGGCAGAGGTATCTGCGGAATCGGAAAGCACATATATCTGTAAAGGGATTTCAAAAAAGAAGACCTATTATTTCAAGGTGGAGGCTCTGGGAAAAGCTGTGGACGAAGAGTCCGGTACACAGGTTCTGACAGAAGAAGCTGTAAAATTATATAACGGTAACATTGTATCCACCACCCACCAGAAGTACACATATACGGAAATGAAGAAGGATATTGCGCTTTTGGAAGAAAAATATGCGGATTATGTCCAGGTGGAAATAATCGGGAAAACTGCAGATAAGCGGAATATATATGATGTGATACTGGGAAATCCCGAAGCTTCCAAATGCGTTATTTTTCAGGCGAGCATCCATGCCCGGGAGTATATGACGTCCCAGCTCGTAATGGAACAGATGGAATATTATCTGGATTATTATAACAAGACCTTTGAAAAGGAATCCTATCATGATATCTTTGACAGGGTCTGTGTTCATGTGGTGCCGATGGCAAATCCGGATGGAGTTACGATTTCCCAAAGTGGGTTTAAGGGAATCCGGAATGCTTCGTTAAGAAAGAAGCTTAAGAAAATGATTGGCAGCAGGTATCCGAAGAACTGGAAGGCAAATGCGAGAGGCGTGGATTTGAATAACCAGTTTGACCACAATTTTGTATATGTAAAACGGCTGAGAAAGGGTTCCTATGCAGGATACGGAGGTAAAAAGCCTGTCTCTGAAAAAGAGTCAAAGGCACTGGTAAATCTGGTAAAGCAGGTAAAACCGAAGGCAGTTGTGAATTATCATGCCATGGGAAATGTAATATACTGCAGGTATGGCGCATCAAAGAAGATGCAGAAAAAGGTATACCGGTTATCCGGAAAAATCAGAAAGCTTACCGGATACTCCTATATGGGGCTGACGGATAATGCAGGCTTTGCCAACTGGCTGGTCTGTGAAGAGGGAATTCCATCCTGCACGGTGGAGATTGGTAGAAATGTTGTACCGGTTCCCATTAAGCAGTTTAAGACAATTTGGAAAAAGAATAAAAATGTTATGGCGGCAGCCGCAAAGCTGTATGAGTAATAAAAGGCTCTGAATATCCGGTAAGAAAAAACCGGTATTCAGAGCTTTTTGAGTTGCAATGCATTCGGAAGAAGCTGCCGGTGGCAGGTTCTGTAGGTTGCCAAGCATATGAAAAAAAGGTTCAGTGAACCTTTTTTGAGTGTTAACGGTTGAATAAGCCCATCAGCATATCCACCTTCTGCTGTTCCGCGGGGGTCATGTTTGCCTTCATGATATTGATTAACAGCGTTGTTTCCTCCTTGGTGAAGCTTAGGTTACGTTTTGACAGCTCCTTGTCAATGGACAAAAGCCTGGGAAGCATAACCTCGGGAGAGGTATGGGTATTGGTCTGCATAACCTCGCGGATAATCTGCTGTTTTACCGGGTGCAGGTTGTTAAATTCGGGTGTAGAAGTGAATGCTTCATAATTCATGGAAATACCTCCTGGTCTGAATCGTTATTGGATATATCATTTGTATAGCTCTCCGCCTGTGCCATATCATATTCCGCCAGAATATTCCGGATTGCAGCATCAAAGGAATCGTCAGGGCTGCTTTCGGTGTGTGCGCCTGTATTTGGCGGTTCGCTTGTACCTGAGGCTTGAAAGGGCGGTGGCGGACCATCCGTCCCGCCCTTGTTAAACTGGTTGAACATATTTACGATATTGGAAATGTCCATGCCGTTTTGTCCGGTTAAACCGGATAACATCTCCGGGGAAAAAGAGCCGTTTGTGTTTTCGGAAAGTGACATGAGCATTTTTAGCATTTCGGGAGACATTCCGGTCAGAGCACAGAGCATGTCGGTGGGACTTGAGGAAGGGGAGTACAGTCCTAAGCGGGATAGATTATCCACGGAGCGGAATGCATTTATAATCAGCCGGATTTCAGTAAATTTGATAAAAAGAGCCAGGGGAAGCTTAAGGGGATATTCGACAAAGGGAATCAGGGATTCCAGCATGGAAAGGCTTTCGCAGTTTGTGATGCACTCGAGCGGATGACGGTTTTTGGGTTCCATTTGGCTGCCTCAGGTCTTTTCTATTAAGTATATGCACAAAGTTGACGGTTATGAAAAAAAAGTGGTATACTATACGCCATAAAGGAAGCCTGAGTGAGGAATACAGGCAGTGTACAGCAGGGTGATGATATGAACTTAGAACAATTTTACAGTGGAAATGAATGGTATGCCTATCAGTATTTTGGCGCACATGTGAAGGAGCAGGGAGTGACCTTCCGGGTATATGCGCCCAGAGCGGAAAGGGTTACGCTGATTGGAGAGTTTAACCTCTGGAGGGACCAGGAAATGGAGGTAAAAGGCAGGGGTGGAATATACAGTCTTACGGTTCCGGAGGCAAAGGCGGGTCAGATGTACAAATACCGGATTTACCACCATGATGGAACAGTGACGGATAAGGCGGACCCCTATGGCTTTGCCATGGAGCTGAGACCCTGCTCCGCTTCCATTATTACGGAAGAGGGAAATTATACATTTACAGACAGAGAATGGATGGAGCGTAGGGAAAAACTATACAACCATCCATTTCATATTTATGAAATCCATTTCGGCTCCTGGAGGGCGAAGGGAGACCGCTGGTACCGCTATGAGGAGCTGGCGGAGGTGCTGATTCCCTATTTAAAGGAAATGGGATATACCCATGTGGAGGTAATGCCGTTAACAGAGCATCCGTTAGACGCCTCATGGGGATATCAGTGCACCGGATTTTTCGCTCCCACCTCCCGGTATGGAACACCGGACGGCCTGCGGGAGTTTGTAAACCAGTGCCATCAGGCAGGAATTGGGGTGATTCTTGATTTTGTAATGGTTCATTTTGCAGTAGACGATTATGGCTTGTCCCTGTTCGATGGATATCCGCTGTATGAGCTGCCCTTTGATGATGTGGAGCGGAGCGAGTGGGGCTCCTATAACTTTGCCCATGGAAGGGGGGAGACTGCCAGCTTTCTGAAATCCTGTGCCAATTACTGGCTGACGGAATTTCATTTTGACGGCTTGCGGATGGATGCCATTTCCAATATTATTTACTGGAGAGGACAGGAGAGCTGCGGCGTCAACCGGCAGGCGGTTTCCTTCATACAGGCCTTGAATGATGGTTTACATAATATTCATCCCACTGCGATTCTCATAGCGGAGGACTCCACCAGCTATCTGAAGGTGACGGCTCCTGTCGCCTACGGGGGACTGGGCTTTGATTATAAATGGGACTTAGGGTTCATGCATGATACCCTGAACTTTTTTCAGATGAGCCCGGCGGAGCGAAGAAGGCATTATGGGGATATTCTGTTTTCCATGCATTATTTTTACAACGAGCTGTATCTGCTGGCATTTTCCCATGATGAGGTGGTACACGGGAAAAAAACGATTCTCGATAAAATGTATGGAGCCTATGAGGATAAATTTGCCCAGTGCCGGGCACTATTTCTATATATGCTCAGTCATCCGGGAAAAAAGATGAATTTTATGGGAAATGAGATTGGACAGTTCCGGGAATGGGCTCAATACCGCCCCCAGGATTTTGAGGTGCTTGGCAAATTTCCCATGCATGCCATGTTCACCCGCTTTTGCCGTGATTTGAACCATATTTATCTGACACATCCGGCGCTGTATGTTGAAGAGTACAATTCTGACTGCTTTTCCTATGTGACAGCGGATAAGGACTGGGATTTGGTCTATGCCTATACGAGATGCGCCGGCGGCGAGCAGATACTGGCGGTGTTTAATTTCAGTGATGAGCGATACCGGAATTATCTGATACGGTTAAAGGGAAATCATACGCTGAAGGAGCTGATTCACAGTGCCAGCCGGATTTATGGAGGAAACGTATTACAGGATAATGTGGAGCTTCCGGTTAGAAATGGCCAATGTATGATGGATTTGGAGCCTTATTCCGGAAGACTGTTTCAGGTATGGTAGCAGGTTGCGAAACTCTGTTTTTTGTAAAATGCGTTGTGCATATATACCAAAACATGTTTTCGGCACGTAGCTCTGCATACCTTCCTACTAGGCTCAACTTTGTTTCGCCAAGTATACAGGCATTGCGCTCCGCTTCGAACGTAACAGTAGTAAGGCAGCAAAGAACGCTGCCTAACAACTGACGTTCTCAGAGGGCACTTCAACATTGTTTTAGTATATATGCACAACTTACATTTTGAAATAGTGAGTTTCGCAATTATCTTAGAAGTAGATGTAGTAGGAAGAGGAGATATTATGTTAACTGATGCGATAACAAAAATGGATTTTACAATTCTGAACTGGATTCAGGAGCATGTCAGATGTGCTGCGCTGGATATCGTGTTTCCAGCGGTCACTGCACTTGGCAACAAGGGCTGGCTTTTTATTCTCATTGCCATTATATTAGTCTGTATTCCCAAATACCGGAAATGGGGCGCCGCAATGGGAACCAGCCTGGGACTGGGATTTTTATTCGGCAATATGCTGATTAAAAATATTGTGGCACGCACCCGTCCCTACGACCTTGTGGAGAATATTACGATTCTGGTTGACCGACTCAGTGACTATTCCTTTCCCTCCGGTCATACCCTGGCAGCCTTTGAATTTTTTACAGTGGTGTGTCTGATGCCGGTGAAGAAGGTGTATAAGGTGCTGGCTGGAATTCTGGCATTTGCAATTGCATTTTCCAGATTATATCTCTATGTACATTTTCCGTCAGATGTCTTAATGGGAATGCTGCTGGGAACTCTGTTTGGAGTAATGGGAGTGCGCATTGTAACAATGGTGATAGAGGAAAAAAATTATTGAGCTTTTAATTTATCATTTTCCAACCAGTTTCTATTTTCTGTACTTGTTCCCCAAGCGTCAAGGGCTAAATCATAAGTATTTGTTACTTTATCATCTAATTTTTTGATATCTTGCCGTAGTTCTCTTTGTTTTTCTATAATTCTGTTTTGTCCTGCCTTTAACGCTGACGTATCAGCTTCGAGTTTTTCAAGCCTTGTATTGATTGGTGTTAGTTTTTCATCAAATTTCTTATCCATCATATCAGATATAGCTTGTAACAATTCATTGTCCTGCATAATAAAACACCTCCTAGTCCGATTTCGTTATGATAGCGTTATTATATCATAATCAAAATACCAAGTCTATTACATATTAGGCTATGGATAGCGTAAATTTACTGAAGGATTTTTAGGGATTTATAATATCCCATAATAAATCCCATATTGACAGGTAAGTAGAAAAATGTTATAACTGTATTATATCAAGTGGTACACATGATACACGCGCGATAAAACAGAGAAAGAAAGGAGGAGCACATGGTTGTATTAGATTATAAGAGCAGTAAGCCCATCTATGAGCAGATTATGGAACAGATTAAGCTTAATGTCATGAAAGGGTATTTAAAGCCCGGGGACGCAATCCCTTCCGTACGCAAGCTGGCATTGGAGCTTAAGATTACACCCGGAACCGTTTCCAAGGCATACCAGGAATTAGAGCGTCAGCAGATAATAGAGACAATTCGGGGAAAAGGAACATTTATTGCAGACGAGATTGAGTTAAAGCCGGATGAGGGAAAGCTGCAGACGGTCAGGAAAAATTTAAGGACGGAATTAATGGAGCTTAAGCTGATGGGGTATGACAGGGAAATGATTGTGGAGCTGATTAAGGGGATATATGAGGAGATGAATGTATGTTAGAGATTAAGAATGTTTATAAGAGCTATAACCGGAACAATGTGCTGAAGGACATCAGCCTGACCGTACTTCCAGGGGAGATTCACGGGCTGATTGGTGAGAACAGTGCGGGTAAAACAACTTTGATTAAATGTGTGACCGGCGTTTATAAGGCAGACCAGGGGGAGATTCTATATGATGGCAAGCCCATTTATGATAATCCTGAGGTAAAGGAGAGAGTGGGATATGTAGCGGATTATAATGACTATATTAAGTATTATACCGTGTCAAAAATGGTACATATGTATGAGACATTCTATCCGCGGTTCAATAAGGGCAAGTTTAATGAATTTAACCAGATTTTTAAGCTGCCGGTAGATAAACGGATATTATCCCTGTCCAAGGGACAGAAAATGCGGCTGGCATTTATGCTGGAAACTGCAAAGGAGCCGGACTATCTGATTCTGGATGAACCCACATCAGGTCTTGACCCTGTGGCGAAGGCGAAGTTTTTTGAACTGCTGATTAACGAGGTGGAGCAAAGGGAGATTGGAGTGCTGATTAGCTCCCATAATCTGGAGGGGCTGGAGAAAATCTGCGATTCCGTAACCATGATGCACCAGGGAGTGGTGGAGCGGCAGATGTCCATGGAGGATTTTAAGAGCACGCTTACCAGGTTAAATGTGGTATTTGAGGGTGGAGCAGATAAGAAGGTCTATGAAATGCCGGAAATTTTGCGCATACGCAATGTGGGAAGCATTTATACAATGATAGTGAAGGAGTACAGCGAAGCGTTTGCCGAAAAGCTTTATAAGCTTGGAGCGGGTCTGGTGGAACCGGTGGAGATTTCCCTGGAGGAGTTATTTGTTGTGCTGGAGGAAGCAAAAGAGGAGAGCGGTAATGCAGTACAGTCTGATAAAAGTAAAGAAAAGCGGGAGGGATAGCCGATGAAAGGTTTTCAAAAATTTATAAAACAGTCATGGCGGTTTTACCTGATTGTTTTGATTATTGTTTTGTTTCTGGTAATCTGCGATTCGGTATATATCTGCCGGGATGAAGGAATTGCATTTACCGGGAAGAGCGTAGAGCAGCAGCTTACGGAGAAGTTAGATAAGGCAGAACAAAAGCAGCAGGGGACCGCTGCATTGCCGCAGGGTGTGTACTTATATAGTATTATTGAGGATAAGGCAGGTAACGAGACAATTATGGGGTTCATTATGACAATAATTGGAATTGTGATTCTGCTGGCAGTACGGCAATTTTATTATACGGATATAAGGGCGGCAGAATTTATGGAAACGCTTCCGGTAAAAAAGCGGAGCATGGTAATGTATGATTACTTCAGCATGCTTGCAGTCCTTCTTATCGGCGGACTGGTACAGGCGGGGATACTGCTGGGATGCCAGAACCGTTATAATCGTGCAGTGGTCAGGTTTTGGGAGCAAAGGTCTGCCGGTGTACCGGAGGATAATATCGTTTCTCTGTCCAATGACAGGCTGCTGTTGTATATGGGTATCTATTTTTTGTTTATTCTTTTAGTGTATACATGGATTTACATATGGATGACAGTGACAAGAAATCCCATAATGGGAGAGGGGATTTCTCTGTTTCTGTATGGAGGTCTCTATATTACCGAAGAATTTTTTACGTGGACACTGAATTGTGTAAACGGCTATGGCGGTGTGGCAGAGTATAACGATAATATTAATAATATAGAAACGTTGATGTCGCCATCTGCATTTATGGAGAATCTGGATGAGGTGAGTGGAACGGCAGCCGGCTATAACATGTGGATGATGCTGGCATTGGTGGGGCTGGCTGTTCTGGCTGGCATTGGACTGCTTATGATTGTTTCAACTATAAGAGAGCTTTCCAGAGGAAAATTATTTTACTTTTCTCTGCTGGATTACCCTTTTGCAGTTTTGTTCGGGATTATACTGTTTGCATGGTTAGCAGATGGTTTCCTGTATTACTATGCCGGTATTGCACTGGCAATTGGATGCCTTGCAGCTGTGGTAGTTTTCATTCTGGTTCATCCGGATTCGGGTAAGAGGTCTGTGAGATGGGAGGTGAAATAATATGAAACGGTTATGGAAGCAGGAATGGAAATATTATCTGTTTTTTGTGGTGATTATGACGGTGATTCTGTCTTTCGACCAGGATATCAACTGGCTGCTGGAATTTGATATTGGAGACGGAAGTGCGTCGGATTTTATCATTGGCACTATACTCTATTCTCTTTCTGAAAGTGTGAGTGGATATCTCATACAAAGAATGGTTTTAAAAGGTGTAATTGGTATTCTGGTTTTTAAAGCGGCATTTTTCTGGCTGGAGAAGGACAGCTATGGAAGAGAATTTTTGCAGACGCTTCCGGTCACCAGGTTAGACCGGATGGTATTTCATCTGGTTATGGACAGTCTGGTAATTCTTATTTCGGTAACCTGCTCCTGGATGTATTTGTATTGCGGAAGCATGGATATCTTAAAATCAATGAAGCTTGCGTTACCGGGATTTGCAACAGGTATTTTTTTGAGAATGGCTGTTATTATTGGTTACCTGCTGTTTATACTGTGTCTGATAAATATGCTGGAGAGTCTGTTTGTAGGCGGGGTTACCCGGATTGCCGGAACGGCAGGGAATATTTTTATTGGATATCTGCTTGTCTATTTTGTATCTGAATTATTTAAAAAAAGTGAATGGATACAACATCTGTGTGGATTTTTTGTACTGGATACAGCAGGAAACTTTTCCAATACAGGGTCAGGAGAGCAGCAGCTACAGGACGTCATGAATATTACGGTGTATTATAAGGGAGAGCCGATAACAATACCTGAGGAATATAGTGTATACCGTTTTTTCAGCAATTCGGATATGGGCTGGTATATGGGACATTTAGCCGGGTATGTGGTGCTGGCAGTCCTGTTGGCAGTCACTGCCGTATTTCTGGTGAAAAGACAGGAGCAGTCAAAGCGGGATTTCTATTTTGCCGCCGGAAGGTATCTGACCAGCGGGCTGATTAGTGTGGCATTTTGTGTAATACTGTTAGCAAATGCAAGGGGGGCATGGCATGTGTGCGTTATTGTTCTGGCGAGTGTTCTGTTATTTGTTTTGCTGTCCTATTGGATAGATACCGATAGAAAACCACTGAAAAAGCAATTGTAAATATATCTGTATAACAGCAAAGAAGAGAGAGGGATTGTCCTGTGATAAAGACATGCCGCTCTCTTTTTTGCTGTCTTCATAAGTTTTTTATAGAAAAATCGTCATAAGTATTATATAATAGACAGGATGGTGATAAACAGGATTAACCAAAGGAGATGAAAAAGTGCGAAATATAGTAACCAACGTGAAGCGTCTTAGGAAACAGGTATTTACGGAGATTGCAAATGTTGCCTATGAATCAGAGAATATTATTGATGATATCGAGGCGATACCATATAAGATAACTCCAGGGGATACCCCACAGTATTGTGAGAGCATTTACAGGGAACGTGCCATTACCAGAGAGCGGATTCGTCTTGCCATGGGTATGTCCCTCCGCCCGGAGGACAAGCCGGTACATCTGACCCAGGGAATTGAGGAGAGCAATATTGATGAGAAATACTATGAGCCGCCTCTGATGCAGGTAATTCCGGCTGCCTGCAATGCCTGTGAGCATAATGTCTATGAGGTAAGCGACCAGTGTAAGGGCTGTGTGGCACATCCGTGTATGGAGGTGTGTCCGGTGGGAGCCATACATATGGAAAATGGGAAATCGGTGATTGATAAAAATATCTGCATTAAGTGTGGAAAGTGCAAAAGCCACTGTCCATATGATGCAATTTCCCATAAGCGGCGTCCCTGCGCAGATGCCTGTGGGGCAAATGCCATTGTCAGTGACGAATTGGGACGTGCCAAGATTGATGAGAAGAAATGTGTGTCCTGCGGTATGTGTATGGTAAACTGTCCTTTTGGTGCCATTGCGGATAAATCCCAGATTTTCCAGCTGATTCGCGCCCTTCGCTCCGGACGGGAAATCTATGCTGCCATTGCGCCTGCGTTTGTGGGACAGTTCGGGGAATATGCAACACCGGACAAGATAAAGGCGGCGCTGCTGAAGCTTGGCTTTGCCGGAGTTTATGAGGTTGCCATGGGTGCGGATATGGGTGCCATGACAGAGGCGGAGCACTATGTGAAGGAGGTTGCCACCGGAAAGGTTCCATTTTTGTTAACCTCCTGCTGTCCGTCATGGGCGATGCTTTCCAAAAAGCATTTTCCGGAAACCATTGACAAGATTTCCAATGCACTTACACCGATGGTTGCCACTGCCAGAATGATTAAGAAGGAGCATCCGGAGGCTTCCGTTGTATTTATCGGACCATGTGCAGCGAAGAAATTAGAGGCAATGCGGAAGACGGTACGGAGTGATGTGGACTTTGTAATTACCTTTGAGGAATTGGATGCGATGTTCCTTTCAAGGGATATCGAATTTGACGATTTCCGGGTTGGAGTTCCGGTGGAGGATGCGACAGGTGCCGGTCGCGGCTATGCCGTGGCAGGAGGAGTTGCCAAGGCAATTGAGGAATGCATTAACGAGTATTATCCGGGAACGGAGGTTCATATCGAGCATGCGGAGGGACTGGATGAGTGCCGGAAGATGCTGATGCTTGCAAAGGCAGGAAAGAAAAACGGCTGTCTGATTGAGGGCATGGGATGTCCTGGCGGATGTGTTGCCGGTGCTGGAACCAATATTCCGATTAATAAGGCAGTGGTTCAGGTGCGTAATTTTGTGAATTCCACAAAGAAGACGATTCCGGATAAGGATGTTGTAAAGGATTATCATCCGGAAGAGTAGTAAGGGAAGGGAGTAGAGATACATTGAATTGGTTGGTTGGTATGGCAAATACCGGTGATGCTTCAAAACCGTGGCTGATTGCAATCTGTATGATAGTGTCCATAGTTGTTGTGGCAGCCCTCTTTATAATCGGACAGAAGGGGAAGGAAGACGATGATGAAGAGGAAGAGTAGGATATGAGTGATTTTATATACAGCCTGAATGCGACAATGCCGGTTTTTCTTGTTATGATATTAGGCTGGTGGCTTAAAAGGATACATTTTCTGACAGATGATTTTGTATCCGTGGCAGATAAGCTGGTATTTAAGGTTGCGCTGCCGGTATTGGTCTTTAAGGATATTGCAGGAGCGGATTTAACGAAGGATTTTAATCTCAAATTTGTTCTGTTCTGCTTTTTCGGAACCTGTGTGTTTTTTGGCGTGACATGGCTGCTGGCAGAGATATTCATAAAAGATAAGAGCATGATAGGAAGCTTTGTACAGGGAAGCTTCCGGGGAAGTGCGGCGATTCTGGGCATTGCCTTTGCCGAGAATATTTATGGAAGCAGTGGTCTGGTTCCCATGATGATTGTGGCATCCATACCGTTATTTAATATTTTTTCCGTCATTGTATTGATGCGGAGTGCAAATGCGGAAGAGACAGACCGGGGTGCTGTGGTAAAGAAGACTCTTAAGGGAATTGTGACAAATCCTATTATTATAGGGATTGTTGCCGGTATCCCCTTTGCCCTGTTAAAGTTTCAGTTTCCTGTGATAATTGAAAAATCAATTAACAGTGTGGCAAGCCTTTCTACACCGCTGGCACTGATTACCATTGGCGCAGGCTTTTCTACCGGAGCTGCCCTTGAAAAATGGAAGCCTACGGTAATTGCCTCCCTGATTAAATTAGTGATTATTCCGGGAATTTTTCTTCCGGTGGCAGTATGGATGGGCTTTCGGAATGAGGAGATGGTGGCACTGCTGATTCTGACAGGGGCGCCTACTACAGTCAGCTCCTATATTATGGCAAAAAATATGGGCAACGACAGTGTGCTGGCATCCGGAATTGTGGTGATGACCACGCTGCTGTCATCCGTCACTTTGACAGCAATTATTTTCATCCTTAAGAGTAATTCTATTATATAATATAAGTATTGGGGCAGGAAGAAAGAGGCAGTAAAATAAGCGTTATGTGTGAATGAAGAGAGGATAAAAAATGGATAACCGAATTGTAGTAAACAATGAAAAGACAAACTTACTGGAACTGGAAGAGCACATGTATCATCTGGTGGATGTGGAAAAACCGAATGTTTTCCGGAATCTGTTCTCCTATGATGAAGTGCCGAAGATTGCATTTAATGAGAGGATTGTACCTCACAATATGCCAAAGGAAATCTGGATTACAGATACCACCTTCCGTGACGGACAGCAGTCCAGGGAGCCTTATACCACGGAACAGATTGTGACAATTTATGATTATCTGCACAGGCTCGGCGGACCAAACGGACTGATTCGGCAAAGCGAGTTTTTCCTGTACAGCAAAAAGGACAGGGACGCTGTGTATAAATGTATGGAGCGTGGATACCGGTTTCCGGAGGTGACAAGCTGGATTCGGGCGACAAAGAAGGATTTTGAACTGGTTAAGGATATCGGACTTAAGGAGACCGGAATATTGGTGAGCTGTTCCGATTACCATATTTTTTATAAGATGAAGAAAACCAGAAAGCAGGCATTGGAGCAGTATCTGGGAGTTATAAGGGACTGTCTGGAGATTGGTATCAGTCCGAGGTGCCACTTAGAGGATATCACCAGGGCAGACATTTATGGCTTCGTGATTCCGTTTTGTCTGGAGCTGATGAAGCTGATGGAGGAATATAAGATTCCTATTAAAATCCGTGCCTGTGATACTATGGGCTATGGCGTGAACTTTGCCGGTGCGGTGATTCCGCGTTCTGTGCAGGGAATCTGTTATGGTCTGACCAAGCATGCAGGGGTTCCCAGCGAGTGTCTGGAATGGCATGGACACAATGATTTCTATAAGGCGGTGACCAATTCTACTACAGCATGGCTGTACGGTGCATCGGGAGTGAACTGTTCCCTGTTTGGCATTGGGGAGAGAACCGGTAATACCCCTCTTGAGGCAATGATTTTTGAATATGCACAGCTAAAGGGAAATTTAAACGGAGCAGATACCACAGTGATTACAGAGCTGGCAGAGTACTATCACAAGGAATTAGGGTATGACATTCCGGAGCAGACACCGTTTGTCGGAAAGAACTTTAATATTACCCGTGCAGGCATACATGCAGATGGCCTGCTGAAAAATGAGGAGATTTATAATATATTTGATACGGATAAGTTTTTAAACCGTCCGGTACAGGTTGCCGTGTCCAATACCTCCGGTCTTGCAGGGATTGCACACTGGATAAATACCCACTACCATATCCGGGTGGAGGATAAGATTGATAAGAATTCACCGCTTGTCACTGCAGTAAAGGAATGGGTGGATAAGGAATATGATGAGGGACGTGTGACCTCCATTACGGATGAAGAGCTGATGAGGGTGGTAGGAGAAAATGCAAAAACTTTAAATGTAAAGTTGCCAGAAATATGATTTTCTGTTATTCTATAGAAGTACATAACAGAATACTGTTTTTAGGACAAATAAGTCATATGTGAATACTTATGGCTTATTTTTCTGAGAAGACATAAACAGCGAACAAAAAGTCAATACAGGAGGACAGTGTGATGGAAAAGATTAAAATGACAACTCCGTTGGTGGAGATGGACGGAGACGAGATGACAAGAATTCTCTGGCAGATGATTAAGGACGAGCTTTTGCTCCCGTTCATTGATTTGAAGACAGAGTATTATGACTTAGGTCTTGAGTACAGAAATGAGACCAATGACCAGGTAACCTTTGATTCTGCAGAGGCAACGAAGAAATATGGCGTGGCTGTTAAATGTGCTACGATTACTCCAAATGCTGCCCGTATGACAGAGTATAACTTAAAGGAAATGTGGAAATCACCAAACGGTACAATCCGTGCTGCCTTGGACGGTACCGTATTCCGTGCACCGATTGTAGTAAAGGGAATTGAGCCATGTGTAAAGAACTGGGTAAAGCCGATTACCCTTGCAAGACATGCCTATGGTGATGTATATAAGAACTCGGAAATCCGTGTTCCGGGTGCAGGCAAGGCAGAGCTGGTATTTACTGGTGAGGACGGAACAGAAATACGTGAGACCATTCATGAGTTCAAGGGACCGGGTGTGATTCAGGGTATGCATAATCTGGATGATTCCATTTCAAGCTTTGCAAGGGCATGCTTTAATTATGCGCTGGATACAAAGCAGTCTGTATGGTTTGCCACAAAGGATACGATTTCCAAGAAATACGACCATAGATTCAAGGATATTTTCCAGGAAATTTATGATGCAGAGTATGACGAGAAGTTTAAGGCAGCGGGAATTGAGTATTTCTATACCCTGATTGATGACGCGGTTGCCCGTGTGATGAAGGCTGAGGGTGGATTTATCTGGGCATGCAAGAACTATGACGGAGACGTTATGTCGGATATGGTTTCCTCTGCCTTTGGTTCCCTTGCCATGATGACCTCTGTACTGGTATCTCCGTCCGGTGTATATGAGTATGAGGCTGCCCATGGAACGGTTCAGAGACATTATTACAAGCATTTAAAAGGGGAAGAGACATCTACCAATTCTGTGGCAACCATTTTTGCATGGACCGGGGCACTCAGAAAGCGTGGAGAGCTTGACAATATTCCGGAGCTTTGTACCTTTGCGGATAAGCTGGAGGCGGCAACGCTTGGAACCATTGAGTCCGGAAAAATGACGAAGGATTTGGCGTTGATTACAACCATTGAAAATCCTACCGTACTTAACTCTGAGAATTTTATTAAGGAAATTCGCAAGACATTAGAGGCAAGCCTGTAGGAAATTAGAGACAGGGCAAAAAATTGAATTAAAAAGCGGTTTTAAATGACAGGATACCTCTCAAGTAAACTGGGAAATAACCCCAGTTTACATGGGAGGTATTTTTCTATAATAAACTGTGACATGTGATACAAATATGATACAATATAGATGTATTTTTTTAATCGGCATAAGCCAGGTACACTAACAGAATGTGTGAAATTTTTAATTCGTTTATAATATAAGCAGAAATTCAGGGAAGGGAAAGCATTATGATAAGAATTTTGATAGTAGAAGACGAGGAGCCAATCTCCGATTTGATAAGAATGAACCTTGTAAAGGCTGGCTACCACTGCAAATGTGCTTTTGACGGAAATACGGCGGCGGATATTTTAAGCCAGGAGAGCTTTGATTTAGTGCTGCTGGACATTATGCTGCCGGGAATTAATGGCTGGGAATTGTTGGATTATATAAAAACGCTGGAAATGCCGGTTATCTTTATTACTGCCATGGGGGAGCTGGATGACAGAGTGAAGGGGCTTAAGTCCGGTGCGGATGATTACATTACAAAACCATTTGAAATTGTAGAACTGCTGGCAAGGGTAGAAACAGTGCTTCGCAGGTACAATAAGGCAGACAATAAGATTAATATTCTGGATGTAGAGATTGATATTCCCTCCCGGGTTGTGATGAAAAATGGGAAACAGATTATGTTAACCTTGAAGGAGTTTGAACTGCTGTTACTGTTTGTACGCAATAAGAACATAGCGCTTTACCGGGAGACAATTTATGAAAATGTATGGGAGAGTAGTTATTTAGGAGACAGCAGAACGGTGGATTTACATGTCCAGAGACTGCGGAAGAAGCTGGAATGGGAGGATGTCATCAAGGCTGTTTACAAGGTAGGTTACCGGCTGGAGGTATAAAATGAAATTTTATGTGAAGGTGTTTTTCAGTATGCTTTTACTGGCGTCCCTGTCCTTCGGAGTTTTTGGAACCCTGATGATTCGGGAGTCCTTCCAATCTGCCCTGAATCGTGAGATTGAGATGGGGAAGAGCGAAAACCAGATGCTGAAGCTGACATTTGAAACCACAGTAAATTCCATACCGGAAGCATTTAACGAGCAGGAAAATAATGTATGGAAGGAGGTGGCGCAGTCCATCAACCGCCGTATGAATTCAGAAGGGGATTCCATGCTGCTCATAAGCTCGGAGGGAAGTATTGTCTATTCAGACGGAGCAGGGAAGGCGGATACGGTTTTGCAGGAGCAGATAAGCTTAGAAGAGAGCGGATACCGGATACATGAGGATGGCGATAAGTATTATCTGAATGTAATGAGTATGATTGACAGCCGCCTGACCCAGAGCCAGGTATATCTGGAAACCACAAAGGATATTTCCCACATTTATACAGAGCGCAGCCAGCTGCTTTACACCTATCGGACCATTATGCTGGTGATGCTTGGGATTGTGGCAGTCCTTGCACTGGTTATTTCCTTTTTCCTTACAGGTCCTGTAAGACAGCTTTCCCGGATTGCCAGAAGCTTTGCAAAGGGGGACATGCAGGCAAGGGCAGTTGTAAAAAATCATGACGAGGTGGGAGTGCTTGCACAGGATTTTAATGACATGGCGGAAAAGCTGTCGGACAGAATGTTTTCGTTGGAGGAACAGGCTAAGCGGCAGGAAGAATTTACATCTGCCTTTGCCCATGAGCTGAAGACGCCGCTGACGTCCATTATCGGTTACGCAGATATGATTCGTTCCATGAATCTGACAGAGGAAGAACGTGTCAAGGCGGCAGGCTACATTTATTCCCAGGGAAAGCGTCTGGAGGCGCTGTCCTTTAAGCTGTTGGAGCTTATGGTCATGAAAAAACAGGATTTTGAATATGTGAATCTGGATGCCCCTTATTTTATCCAGACCGTATTTGATTTGGCGGAGGTGGGGGTGCTGGAAAAGAATCTGGTGCTTAAAATGAAATCGGAGCCGGGTAAGATATATGGGGAAAAGGATTTGTTGATTTCCCTGTTTGCCAATCTGATAGATAACAGCAAGAAGGCATCCCAGGAAGGGGATGTAATCTGGATAGAGGGAAGAAATGGCAGAGAGGGATATGAGATTACCGTCCGGGATGAGGGAAGAGGAATCCCCAGGGAAGAACTTTCAAAGATTACGGATGCCTTTTATATGGTGGATAAATCACGTTCCCGCAAGGAGGGCGGCGCCGGTCTTGGCATGACCCTGTGCAGCCGGATTGTTCATTTACACAAGGCAAAATGGAAGATTGAGAGTGAGCTGGATAAGGGTACCAGCGTTACTGTAACCTTTATGCAGGAGGCAAAGGAATGAGAACGATAATTAAATGGACAATGGCTGTCTTACTGCTTATTTTATCGGTGGTGCTGGTTATTTTTCTTCCGGAGTATATTACGAAGAAAAATGACAGCAGCTATATGAACCAGTACCGTCTGTATTCTCAGGAAAGCTCTGTCACGGTGAATATGGATTTAACCATGGATGAAAAGCTTGAGATTTTGTCAGGGGATGCATTAGGGGAGGAACGGATTTCCGTAATACAGCTGGACAAGGTCAGGGATTTGGAGGAAAATGATGAAAAGCTGCTGCCAGAGCTGAAAAAGCAGCTTGAAATTATGGAGAAAGCGGAGTTACTGCCGATTTACAGTGAAGGCATGGATTTGAACGCTCTTTTTGAAAGTGCAGAGCTTTATGCCTGTACACTCAAATCAAAGCCGGGAAAGATTTTTTATGTGTGGAATATCCAGTTTTATTCCAATACAGGCGAAGAAAGCTATACTTTCCTGGTGGATACAGTAACCTACCAGATTTATGAGGCAATTGTCAATAGTGACCAGGCTGTAAAGTATATGCAGAAGATACTGGAGCGAAGCGAGGAAGAGAATTACAGCCTGCTGGCGGAATGGTCCTTAAAATATGAGGAATACTTAAGCTGCCAGAAGCCATCGGAGGGCAGTACGGGAGACGGTGAAATGGAGAACAGGCTGGGATATTTTGACATAGCGGGAGAGGAGGATGGCTTTTGGATGAATAGTCTGCTGTTTGGACAAAAGGCAAATTACGAAATCCAGTGCAACAGCTATATGGCATATACTGATAATGACAAGAAAATAGAGGGAAATTTCTATTTTCAGATTGTGTCTGATGATGAGATAAATGAGATGGGATTGGATTCAGAGAGTGCCAGCGATAATGATACAGGCAAATGAAATAGAGCAGGAAAGAATAAAAATGATACAAAAATGATGCCTCTTTTAATGTGAAACGATACATTTTAAGGCTAACCTTAATGTATTCGTAGTTAAGGAGGTTTATCATGCTAAGATTCAGGCGTAGAAAAAGGAGAATTTCCATGAAGAGGAGACTTCAATGGCTGGGGGCGTGGTTCGTTGTAATTCTGGCATTTGTTCTGGCAGGAGGGATTGTGGCTGCGGCGGTATCCGGTATTAAGGATGTATGTGATTTCTGTCTGGTGAAGCAGAGCGAGGAAGATAAAGGACAGTCTGTCCAGGCAATGGCAAGGGAGGAGGAATCTGCTGCAAAAGAAACAGAAGGAGCCGGGACAGATGTGGATGAATCAGAAAACGCAGAGAGTGAGTGGGCAATGGAAAGCCAGGATGCTTCCGGCGGCAAAGATATAGATTTCACCACACTTTTGGTAAACAAATCCTCGTATCTGCCGACAGACTATTCAGTGGCTTTGACGACGCTTAAGAATGGACAGCAGGTGGCGTCTGTGATGTATGAGGATTTGCGGAATATGCTGTTTGACGGAGAAGAGGAGGAATTGGGGTTATCCTTTTTGGTGGCAAGCGGTTACCGTTCCTCTGAAAAACAGCAGCAGCTGTTAGAGGAGGAAATTGTGAAGAATGCAGGAGCGGGAATGAATGAGGAGGAGGCAAGAGAGGATGCCCTGCTCACAGTTGCCCCTGCACATTACAGTGAGCATGAAACAGGGCTTGCAGTGGATATTGTGGCAGTAACCAACCAGAGGCTGGATGAGACGCAGGAAAGTACACCGGAAAATATCTGGCTTCAGGAAAACTGTTATAAATATGGGTTTATCCTGCGCTATCCGAAAGGAAAGGAGGAGGTAACCGGGTTCTCTTATGAGTCCTGGCATTTCCGCTATGTGGGGAAGGATGTGGCGAAGGAAATTTATGACAGGGGAATTACACTGGAGGAATATCTGGCAGAGCCGGAATAGCTTCCGGTTCTCTGCCGGTTTTTCTGTCCTATTCGGACAGCTTTTCCCAGATTTCGTAGAGCTGTTCCAGCTCCTCATTTGCTTTTGCCTGCTGCTTCGCAAGCTCTGAAAGCTTTGCCGCACTGGTGGCATTTTCAGGAAGAGCCATTTCCTCATCCAGAGAGGATATGAGATTTTCCAGCTCTTCAATCCGGCTTTCTGTCTTCTTCAGGTCGTTTTGGCGTTTTCTTTCCTTTGCCTGTTCCTCCTTAGAGCGCTTCCAGTCCTTTTTGTTCTCTGTTTCCTCCCTGACAACTGCCGCTTTTTCCTCTGCTCTGGCAGTGGATACAAGCTGTTGCTCGATATAGTAATCATAGTTGCCAATATAAGAGATGATACCGCCGTCATGTAAATCCAGAATCCTTGTGGCGGTCTGGTTGATAAAATACCGGTCATGAGATACATACAGAATGGTTCCGGTATAATTTTTTAAGGCATTTTCCAATATCTCCTTTGAGGTGATATCCAGATGGTTGGTAGGCTCATCCAGAATCAGGAAATTGGCATTGGAAAGCATCAGCTTTGCCAGGCTTACCCTGCCCCGTTCTCCACCGCTTAAATCCCTGATTTCCTTAAACACCTCATCCCCGGTAAACAGAAAGGCGGCTAACACATTGCGGATTCTGGTATTGGTCATATCCGGATAGGCGTCATGCAGCTCATCAAAAATGGTTTTATCTGGATGGAGGACCTGGTGCTCCTGGTCATAATATCCAATGTGTACCTGTGCACCGAGGATAATTTTGCCGCTGTCCTTTGGGAGCAGCTGGTTGATGATTTTCAAAATCGTTGTCTTGCCGGTTCCGTTGTTCCCTATCAGGGCAACCCGTTCCCCCCGCTTGATATCCATGCCGATATTGGTAAAAAGAGTATGCTGTCCAAAGGATTTGGACAGCCCTTCTATATATAACACATCATTTCCGCTTTCGATATCGGGGGTCAGGGTAAGACGCATTTCGTCATTGACCTGCTGCGGTTTTTCCAGACGTTCCAGCTTATCCAGCATTTTCTCCCGGCTCTCAGCACGCCGGATGGATTTTTCCCGGTTAAACTGCTTTAATTTGGTAATGACGGCTTCCTGATGCTTGATTTCCGCCTGCTGGTTCATATAGGCGCGGTATTTGGAGAGCCTTACCTCCTCGCGTTTTGCGGCATAGTAGCTGTAGTTGCCATGGTAAATGGTGCTTTTGGTATTTTCAAGCTCCACCACTTTGGTCACTATCTTATCCAGAAAATACCGGTCGTGGGAGACGATAATAACAGCCCCGTCATAAGACTTCAGGTAGTTTTCCAGCCAGGCAATGCTGTTTAAATCCAGATGGTTGGTTGGCTCATCCAGGAGAATGACGTCCGGTCTGGCAAGAAGAAGCCTTCCCAGGGATACCCGGGTTTTCTGTCCCCCTGAAAGTTCGGAAACAGGGCGGTTAAAGTCCGCCTCCTCAAATCCCAGACCCTTCAGGATACCGGTTACCTGGCTTTCAAAGGCATATCCGTCCTGCTGTTCAAAGGTGTGGTTCATCCGGGTATACCGCTCTAAGGCAGCTTCTAACTCCGCTCCCTCCAGATTTTTCATATTCTGCTCTAACAGGCGTATCTGCTCCTGCAATTCGATTAAGTCCTGCTTTACGCTTAGCAGTTCTTCAAAAATTGTCTTGTCATAGTAGGAATCCTGATGCTGTGCGAGATAGCCCACGGATATATCCTTGCCGATTACAACCTGCCCTTCATCGGCTTCCTCCTCCCCCATAATAATTTTTAACAGGGTGGATTTGCCGGCGCCGTTGATTCCGACAATGGCAAGCTTTTCCTTTGCTTCTATGTGAAAATTAATGTTGTTTAAAATCTCGGTAATGCCATAGGCCTTTGAGATGTTCTGACATGCTAGTACCATCTTTTTATTTCCTTTTTGTATTCTGGTGTATCTGTTTTACTGCCAATCACCGGCTATAAGTAAACCGGTTAAATTTCGTAGACATAGCTGGTGGCGGACAGCTCGCCCCGGGTATCATTTTTTATGGATAAATCCGGTGGTGTTACAGATACTCTGGTTTTTTCCGGTATTGAGCTGGTAATGAAGGCGCCGCCGCCAATGACGGAATCTTTGCCTATTACCGTTTCGCCGCCTAAGATGGTGGCATTGGAGTAAATGGTAACCCGGTCTTCAATGGTTGGGTGGCGCTTGATTCCTGCAAGGTGCTGTCCGCCGCGGGTGCTCAGCGCACCCAAGGTCACGCCCTGGTATAGCTTGACATAGTCGCCAATAATTGTGGTTTCTCCGATTACAATTCCTGTGCCGTGGTCCATAAAGAAATATTTACCAATGGTGGCGCCGGAGTTAATGTCGATTCCGGTTTTGTTGTGGGCATGCTCCGTCATAATCCTTGGAATAAACGGAACCTTCATGTTATAGAGCTCATGGGCGATGCGGTACACAAAAACCGCATAAAAACCGGGATAGGAAAAAATAATCTGCTCCCGGCTGTCCGCCGCAGGGTCGCCGTCATAGCCTGCCTGTACATCTAAGAGCAGAAGCTCCTGCAGCTGTGGAACTGCTTTCAGGAAGGAACAGCAGATTTCCTCCGCATCTGCCTGGATTTCAGGGGAGGAGGAAGATATGGTATCCTCCTTTCCGTAGGCAAGGGCTAAAGCAACCTGTTTTTTCAATTTGTGATGGAGATTGGACAGCATTTGCCCTGTATAATATGCTGCATTGTTATTGTCCACATGTTCTGTGCTGAAATAGCCAGGAAACATGAGCTTTTTTAAATCATCGAGAATTTCAATGATAACACTCCGCACAGGAAGCTGTTTTTCAGATTTGCCGAGAAGCAAATCCGACTGGGTAAAATTGTGGGTAATTGCATTTACAATATCCGGTAAAATTTCGTTAAATTGTTCGTTCATTTTATCCTCCAAAAGGAAAATTCCTTTATTATTAGCATATGCTACTAGTATAACATAGGTTAGGAAAAGAAAAAACAGATAATTTAAAAGAAAAAAATACTTGCAAAATATGAAACAGGTGATACAATAGAAAAAATTCACAAATGTAAAAAACTTCTTATTTTTATTTGCGAAGTAATAGTGATTCATGTATAATAGGCTTACTATGTAGTTAGGAATGAACTGGAAAAGAGGATAAAAATGAGAAAGGCACTGGATGTTAACAATATTAATCCGTTTTTAAAAGCTACGATTAGTGTTTTTGAAAATGTTACACAGCTGAAGCTTACGGTTGGGCGGCCGGCATTAACTGATTTTTCATTTAAAAAGCCAACCTATACGATAACTGTTGGTGTTGTTGGGCAGATGAAGGGACAGGCTGTGCTGGCGATGGAGTTAGAACATGCAAAGGAGATTGCCAGTAAAATGATGTACGGCATGCCTGTGACAGAGTTAGATGAGATGGCATGTTCCGCATTGAATGAGCTCAGCAATATGATTATGGGCAATACCGCTACAATGTTTTCTACACAGGGCAAGCTGATTGATATTACCCCGCCAATATCCATGCTGGGTACTGATTTACAGATTAAGTCAGATATCGACCCGATTTGTGTTCCTATGATGCTGGATGGGGAAGAATATTTACAGCTGTACATTTGTGTATACGAAGAATAAATAAACAAATTAAAGAAAGGCAGAGAGAATATGAGTAAAATTATTGGAAAAGGCATTACCTTTGACGATGTGCTGCTGGTTCCGGCATATTCAGAGGTGATTCCAAATGACGTTGATTTGAGAACACAGCTTACAAAAAAGATTCAGTTACAGATTCCGCTTATGAGCTCTGGCATGGATACTGTTACAGAGCACAGAATGGCAATTGCCATGGCAAGACAGGGTGGTATTGGTGTCATTCACAAAAATATGTCCATTGAGGCACAGGCTGAAGAGGTTGATAAGGTAAAGCGTTCTGAAAATGGTGTCATTACCGACCCGTTTTCTCTTTCACCGGAGCATACGCTGGATGATGCAGATAAGCTGATGGCAAAGTTCCGGATTTCTGGTGTTCCAATTTGTGAGGGAACAAAATTAGTAGGTATTATCACAAACCGTGATTTGAAATTTGAGACAGATTATTCAAAGAAGATTAAGGAATCCATGACCTCTGACGGTTTAATCACTGCAAGAGAGGGAATTACATTGGAGGAAGCCAAGAAAATGCTTGCGGCAGCCCGTAAGGAGAAGCTTCCGATTGTGGATGAGAACTATAATCTGAAAGGCTTGATTACCATTAAGGATATTGAGAAGACAATCAAATATCCAAACTCTGCAAAGGATTCCCAGGGAAGATTGCTCTGTGCAGCGGCAGTCGGGGTAACTCCGGACATCACAGACCGTGTGGATGAGCTGGTAAAATCCAAAGTAGACGCTGTGGTAATTGATACGGCGCATGGACATTCCGCCAATGTATTAAAGACCTTTAAGCTGATTCGTGACAAATATCCGGATTTACAGGTAATCGCCGGTAATGTGGCTACGAGAAGCGGTACGGAAGCCATGATTAAAATGGGTGTGGATGCAGTGAAAATTGGTATTGGCCCTGGCTCCATCTGTACAACCCGTGTGGTGGCAGGTATTGGTGTACCTCAGATTACTGCCATTATGGAAGCGTATGATGTAGCAAAGGAATATGGAATTCCGGTAATAGCAGATGGTGGAATCAAGTATTCCGGTGATATTACCAAGGCGCTTGCGGCAGGTGCCAATGTATGTATGATGGGTAGTCTCTTTGCCGGTACAGATGAGTCACCTGGAGAGTTTGAGTTATATCAGGGACGTAAATATAAGGTATATCGTGGAATGGGCTCCATTGCAGCCATGGAGAATGGAAGCAAAGACCGTTACTTCCAGTCAAATGCAAAGAAGCTGGTTCCGGAAGGCGTAGAGGGACGTGTTGCTTATAAGGGAACTGTGGAAGATACGGTGTTCCAGCTGCTGGGCGGACTTCGTTCCGGTATGGGATACTGTGGTGCAAAGACCATTGAGGATTTGCATGCAAGTGCACAGTTTGTTGAGATTTCAGCAGCTTCCCTGAAGGAGAGCCATCCGCATGATATTCAGATTACGAAGGAAGCACCGAACTATTCGGTAGAGTAATGGAATTATAGAAAAGAAAATGGCGGCTGTGTCTGTGAGGCTTTATCATAGATGCAGCCGCCATATGTTTTGGGCTCTTTGCCAGGAGCGGGGAGGGAAAAAGGGAGAAGACAAAATGGAAAAAAGAAGGATGAATGGGATAAAGAGGATATTGACTGCTGTCTTTATCTGTGTTGTTCTGGTTAATGAACCGGCTGGCAGAAAAGTTTATGCCGTGGAGGGAACGCCGCAGGAGACAGTCGCTGTATCGAACAAACAGGAATTTTACGAGGCAATCGGCAGACAGATAAGGGAGCACAAGAGTCTTGTATATTACGATACATATGAAAATGCGGTAGGAACCGATTTTCAGAAGGCTTTTGATGATTATTATTTCCATCATGATGCAGAAAACCTGTTCAATAGCGGAAGCTATCTGGGGAGATATATAGAGGATGGTTATATGGAATCCTGGCATGGGGATTTTTCGGATGACCATAACTGCCAGATTCGGGTAAAGCTTGCATATAAATACGATAAAGAGATATTAGATGAATATTGGGAAGAAATGAAAGAAGTGGCAGCATCATTGAAGGGGGAATCCGATTATGAAAGTGTGAAGGCGGTTCATGACTATCTGATAAATAACTATGAGTATGATGAAAATTATAAAAACTATCTTGATTATGAAGGATACCGGGATGGAACCATGGTATGTCAGGGATATTGTATGGCAGCATTTCTGCTTCTTTCTGAAATGGATATACCGGTCAGAATTGTTACCGGTGCTTCACAGGATTATCAGGCAGATTCCAATCATGCATGGAATGTTGTGAAGGTGGATGGACAATGGTATAACATGGATGTAACCTGGGATGATAAAGGGGGAAAAAGGCGTCCTGACTATACATTTTTTCTCAAAAGCGATGCGGATTTTTATAAGCACACCAGGGATGGCTGGTATGATTATGACAAGGATATGGCGCTTGTTTCTTATGTTAAGCCGAATCAGCCGGGGCTGGCACCTGTGTTTATTCTGATAGTAGTGCTTATTATAATAGCTGCAATATTTATAGTAAGGAGAAATAGGGAAAAAACTGTATAAAACGGATAAAAATGGGAATTATGATAAGGAAACGTGGATAAGGGTCTGATGGCATGTCTGTCAGGTGCGATGACCATGAATGCGAGGAGGCTGCTTATGGAAGTTGAGTTTAAGAACAGCAAAACGAAAGAAAACCTTATGAGAGCGTTTGCCGGTGAATCCCAGGCGAGAAACAGATATACCTATGCGGCAGAGCAGGCACATAAACAGAAGCTTTATGTGTTAGAAGAAGTATTTAAATTTACGGCGGAACAGGAGAGGGCTCATGGAAAAGTATTCTATGAATTTTTGACAGAGCTGTCCGGGGAAAATATTGAGATTGACGGTTCGTATCCGGTGGATATCAGCGAATCCTTAGAGGAGCTTCTCGGCATGGCGGAGCACAACGAAAACGAGGAGCATGACAATGTCTATCGGGCATTTGAGGAAATGGCAAGACAGGAAGGCTTTCAGAAGATTGCAGGAGCCTTTCATATGATTGGAAAGGTTGAAAAGGTACATGCGGACCGTTTTGCACAGTTTAAGAAATGGATGCAGGACAACCAGCTGTTTGTATCGGATGTGTCCACCACATGGATGTGTTTAAACTGCGGGCATGTGATTGATGCAAGGGAGGCGCCGGAGGTATGTCCGGTTTGTGGTGAAAATCAGGGCTATTTTGTGCGCATTACACTGGCACCTTATTCGTCATAAATTTATTCTGGTTTTGTCCCAGGGATAAGAAATTTTTAGAAATAGGAATTGAACAACCGTTAAAATTAGAATATAATACACATAAACATGTCCTTTTGCACAGCGTATCATTAATGACTGATTTTGCTGTGCAAAGGGATAATTTCAGGAGGAAGATATGATTAATACATTAGTGGAGAGGATTTCGGTTTTAAATGCGCCGGTTGTGGTTGGTTTAGACCCGATGCTTGGTTATGTACCGGAGCATATTCAGAAGAAAGCGTTTGAGGAGTATGGTGAGACCCTGGAGGGGGCTGCTGAGGCAATCTGGCAGTTTAATAAGGCAATTGTAGATGCTACATATGATTTGATTCCGGCAGTAAAGCCGCAGATTGCAATGTATGAACAGTTTGGAATACCGGGACTTGCAGCCTTTGCGAAGACATGTGAGTACTGCAAATCAAAGGGGCTGGTTGTAATTGGAGATATAAAGCGGGGGGACATCGGTTCCACCTCCGGTGCTTATGCAATGGGTCATCTGGGAAAGGTACAGGTGGGAACCAGGAGCTATTCCGGCTTTTCGGAGGATTTTGTCACGGTGAATCCGTATCTTGGAACCGATGGTGTGAAGCCATTTGTAGATGTCTGTAAGCAGGAAAATAAGGGGATTTTTGTACTGGTCAAAACCTCGAATCCTTCCTCAGGAGAATTTCAGGACCAGTTGGTAGATGGAACACCACTTTATGAGCTGGTGGCAAAGAAGGTTGTAGAGTGGGGAGAAGAGTGTATGGGTGATACCTACAGCAATGTCGGCTGTGTTGTAGGCGCTACCTATCCAGAGATGGGAAAGGTACTTCGTAAGCTGATGCCGAAGACCTACATATTAGTCCCGGGGTATGGTGCCCAGGGCGGCAAGGCAGAGGATTTGGTGCATTATTTCAATGAAGATGGATTAGGCGCCATCGTTAATTCTTCCAGAGGAATCATTGCAGCCTATAAGCAGGAAAAATATGCTTCCTTTGGGGAACAGAATTTTGCAGATGCTTCCAGACAGGCGGTAGTGGATATGATAGAGGATATCACAGGAGCCATTGCAAAACGGTAACATGAGAAAGCCTTTAATCGGATGTATGAAATGACAGATAAATCAATAGAGTTAGGAGAATAGCATGAGTGCGTTAAAGATGACAGCAAAGGTCAGAAGCCAGGTGCGGCTTGCAAGTGACATATACAGCCTTGTTTTATATGCACCGGAGATTGCGGAACAGGCAAAAGCGGGACAGTTTGTATCGTTATATAGTAAAGATGGAGCAAATTTGTTACCGAGACCTATCAGTTTATGTGAGATTGACCATGAGAGTGAAACGATTCGGCTGGTGTACCGGGTGGTTGGAAAAGGAACAAAGGAATTTTCAGCCCTTGCGGAGGGAGATACGGTTGATATAATGGGACCGCTGGGCAATGGCTTTACCCTGAAGGACAAGCGGGCTATCCTGATTGGAGGAGGAATTGGAATTCCGCCGATGCTGGAGCTTGCAAAGGAATTAAACTGTGAAAAAAATATTGTTTTGGGCTTCCGGGATGAGACCTTTCTGCTGGAGGATTTGGAGCCAAGGGGAGAGGTGTATATTGCCAGTGAAGACGGCAAAAATGGTGTAAAGGGCAATGTACTGGATGCTATCCGGGAATATGAAATCAAGGGGGATATCATTTATGCCTGTGGGCCAACGCCGATGCTCCGTGCCATTAAGGAGTATGCGTTTGCCAATCATATGGAAGCGCAGCTTTCCCTGGAAGAGAAAATGGCATGTGGAATCGGTGCCTGTCTGGCATGTGTATGCCAGTCTGCTGAGGTAGACGACCACAGCCATGTTCATAATAAACGGGTCTGTAAGGATGGTCCGGTATTCGATGCACGGGAGGTGGAATTATAATGAAGCTTTCGGTAAATATTGCAGGTGTGGAATTTAAAAATCCGGTAACTGTAGCTTCCGGAACCTTTGGCTCCGGTGCAGAATATGGGGATTTTGTTGACTTAAGTAAATTGGGTGCTGTTACCACAAAGGGAGTTGCCAATGTGCCGTGGCAGGGAAATCCGACTCCGAGGATTGCCGAGACCTACGGTGGAATGATGAATGCAGTGGGACTTCAGAATCCGGGAATTGACGTGTTCTGCAGCAGGGATATTCCGTTTTTGCAGCAGTACGACACCAATATTATTGTAAATGTATGTGGTAAGTCTGAGGCAGATTATGTAGAGGTGGTGGAACGTCTGGCAGATGAAGCGGTAGATTTGCTGGAGATTAATGTTTCCTGTCCGAATGTGAAGGAGGGAGGCATTGCCTTTGGGCAGAATCCAAAGGCGCTGGAGCAGATTACGAAAGCGGTAAAGGCAAAGGCAAAGCAGCCGGTAATCATGAAGCTGAGTCCCAATGTAACAGACATTACGGAAATGGCGAAAGCGGCAGAGGCGGGAGGTGCAGATGCCCTTTCACTAATCAATACACTGACCGGTATGAAGATTGATATTAACAGAAGAGATTTTGCCATTGCCAATAAGACAGGGGGCTTATCCGGTCCGGCGATTAAGCCTGTGGCAGTCCGCATGGTATACCAGGTGACCCATGCTGTGGGACTGCCGGTTATCGGAATGGGAGGTATTATGAACTATGAAGATGCCATTGAATTTATGATGGCGGGAGCTGCTGTGGTCTCCGTTGGCACGGCGAATTTCCACAATCCGTATACCACCATAGAGATTATAGATGGTATCAGAAAGTTTATGGAAGAGAAGGGAATTGAGGATATCAACGAGATTATCGGATGTGTGGAATAAAATGAATGATTTTTAAGATATAAGCTTTACATCGATTTCAGGCTATGGTAGAATGCCAATGTGTCGGTTTGACGAAGGATACAGCGTGACGAAACCGGCAAAAGGAAGGAGAATACGAAATGAAGAAAAAGATATTGGCACTGCTACTATCTATGGTATTATGCTTTAGCATGGCAGCGTGTGGAAGTGAAGGCGGTACAATGACGGGCGATATTTCAACGGAAGAAAATCAGGCAGAGGAAGGAAAATCTGAGGAAGGCGGAGCTGAGGCAGGTGATGAATCGGATTTGGCTTATGTACAGGATAAGGGTACATTGATTGTAGGAATTACAGATTTTGAGCCAATGGATTATAAGGACGATTCTGGTAACTGGATTGGCTTTGATGCAGATATGGCAAAGGCATTTGCCGAGAGCCTTGGTGTAAATGTAGAATTTGTAGAAATTGACTGGGATAACAAGGTACTGGAATTAGACGCAAAGTCTATTGATTGTGTGTGGAACGGAATGACATTGACGGAAGAAGTGACCAGTGCAATGGAGTGCTCGAAAGCATATTGCAATAATGCACAGATTGCCATTGTAAAGAAAGAGGATGCAGACAAGTACCAGACGGTGGAGAGCTTAAAGGATTTGAATTTTGCAGCAGAGGTTGGTTCTGCCGGGGAAGAAGTTTTGTCAGAGCTTAGCTATAACTGTACCCCGGTGAAAACACAGGCAGATGCGCTGATGGAGGTAGCGGCTGGAACTTCAGATGCAGCGGTGATTGATTCTCTGATGGCGGCAGCTATGGTTGGCGAGGGAACAAGCTATGAGAATCTGACTTATACAGCCAGCTTTAACACAGAAGAGTATGGTGTGGGATTCCGTAAGGGTTCAGATTTAGCGGCAAAGCTGAATGCGTTCTTTTCTGAGAGTTATGGGGATGGAAGCATGATGAAAACAGCGGAGACTTATGGTGTACAGGCTGCGATTATTGAACAATAGGAAGAAAGACAAATACCCTGCCAGGCCGGCGGGGTATTTGATTTATAAGTGTGCTATGCATATGAGGAAAAGGCAGGTATGGAAATGTCAACGATTATGGAACAGATGCCCATTGTATTTCATGCGTTAAATGTGGGTTTTTTACAAACATTAAAATTGTTTTTTGTCACTCTTTTAGGTGCATTCCCGTTGGGGTTGATTATTGCTTTTGGCTCAATGTCAGGGCTAAAGCCACTGCGTTATTTTACGCGGTTTATTGTTTGGATTATCCGGGGAACCCCTTTGATGATTCAGCTCCTTATTGTGTATTATTTTCCGGGATTGGTGCTTGGAAATGCCATATGGGGCGGCGGTGAGAACGGAAGATTTATGGCGGCGGCAGTTTCTTTTATCATAAATTATGCCTGCTATTTTTCGGAGATATACCGCGGCGGTATACAGAGTGTGCCAAAGGGACAGCAGGAGGCAGGACTTGTGCTTGGCATGACGAAGAGCCAGATTTTTTTCAAGGTTACGCTTTTGCAGATGGTTAAGCGTATTGTACCGCCGATTTCCAATGAGGTGATAACACTGGTAAAGGATACCTCACTTGCACGGATTATTGCCCTGCAGGAGATTATTTGGGCAGGACAAGCGTTTTTAAAAGGCTCGCAGGGGATTTCCGGTGCGATTTGGCCATTGTTTTTTACTGCATTTTACTATCTGGTGTTCAGCGGTCTGCTTACGATACTTCTTGGACGGCTCGAGAAGAAACTGGATTATTTTAGATAAGGGGGTGGCGAAATGGCAATTTTAGAGGTTCAAAATCTTGAAAAAAGTTTTGGGTCAACCAAGGTTTTAAAGGATATCAGCTTTTCTCTGGAACAGGGACAGGCATTGGCCATTATTGGCTCTTCCGGTTCAGGAAAGACCACTTTGCTCCGGTGTCTGAATTTTTTGGAGCGGCCGGACAGCGGAAAAATTATTGTGCAGGGAGAGACGCTATTTGATGCAGAGACAGCAGGAAAGGAGAAGGAGCAGGATATCCGCAAAAAACGTTTGCATTTCGGCATGGTATTTCAGTCATTTAATCTGTTTCCGCAGTATACTGCCCTGCAGAATGTCATGCTGGCAGGACAGCTTTTAGCGAAGGAGGAACCGGATTTTAAAGTGCGTAAAAAGGAGATATTTGCTGAACTTGAGGAGAATGCGAAGGAGCTTTTGGACAAAATGGGTCTTTCTGACCGGATGTCCCATTACCCGCATCAGCTCTCCGGCGGCCAGCAGCAAAGAGTGGCAATTGCCAGGGCTCTCGCATTAAAGCCGGATATTTTATGTTTTGATGAGCCGACTTCGGCTTTGGACCCGGAACTGACCGGAGAAGTCTTAAAGGTAATCCGCAGTCTGGCGGAACAGAGAACTACGATGGTAATCGTTACGCATGAGATGGCATTTGCAAGGGACGTGGCAGAGCAGGTCATCTTTATGGATGGAGGAATCATTTTAGAGCAGGGGGAAGCCAGACAGGTGATTGAGCATCCAAAGGAGGAGCGTACAAAGCAGTTTTTGTCGCGGTTTGCAGAGAAATAAGGCATTGCGCAAGCAGGAAAGTTTATGATAGAATAAGGAAAATGTTATGAAGCTTATCAGAAAGTGCATGGCACAGATGTCTGAGAGATAACAAAATACTGGAAACCCAGTAAAATAAAGGAGAAGCAGGAACAATGGAACAGTATAAGAAAGAATTTATTGAGTTTATGATTGATTGTAACGTATTAAAATTTGGTGACTTTGTAACGAAGAGCGGAAGAAAGACACCTTTTTTCGTAAATACGGGATTTTACAGGACTGGCTCCCAGCTGAAAAGACTGGGGGAGTATTATGCAGAGGCAATCAACAGTGAATTTGGCATGGATTTTGATGTATTGTTTGGACCGGCTTACAAGGGAATCCCTCTTACCGTTGCAACCACTATGGCAATTGCGGAGATGTATGATGAAGATATCCGGTATTGCTCCAACCGTAAGGAGGTAAAAGACCACGGAGACAAAGGAATCCTGTTGGGAAGTCCGATTGAGGATGGCGACAGGGTTGTCATCATTGAGGATGTGACTACAGCGGGTACTTCGATTGAAGAGACATTGCCAATTATCAAGGCACAGGGAAAGGTAGACATGGCAGGTATGGTTGTGTCTGTAGACCGTATGGAGCGGGGACAGGGAACCAGGTCAGCGCTTAAGGAGATAGAAGAGAGATATGGGTTTAAGACCACCTCTATTGTTACAATGGAAGAGGTAGTAGAGCATTTATATAATAAGCCATACAAGGGGAAAATTATCATAGATGACACGTTGAAGTCAGCAATTGATGCATATTACGAGCAATATGGAGCAAAGTAGATGATAAAAAGCGAAATTGGAGGTATTGTATGAACGAGAAAGTTTATAAGACAATGAAAAAGGTTGGGGCTTGGAATATTGTATTCGGAATCATACTGATTGCAGTGGGTGTGACAGTAGGCGTTCTTCAGATTGTACATGGCAGTAAGCTGTTGGCAGATAAAAAGGAAATTATGTTTTAGAAAATAAGAAGTATGTCTGCTTTTTTAGGGACAGGAGGATGGTCTAATGGTTAAGCATGTTATTTTGTGGAAATTAAAGGAAGAATTATCCGGACAGGAAAAACAGGATGTTCTGATGGGAATGAAGGAGCATTTAGAGGCATTGGTCGGAGTGGTTCCGGGACTTACCCGCTTACAGATTGTAGTAAACGGGCTGGAGTCCTCTAATGCAGATGTGATGCTGGACAGTGATTTGGAAAGTGTAGAGGCATTGAGGGGATATCAGACACATCCGGAGCATGTGAAAACAGCCGACACATATGTACGTCCTTATACGGAGGTTCGCATGTGCATGGATTATGAAGTGTAGGAAAATTTCATAGCTATTAGTGGAACATGATGTGGCATTTGGACAGAAATGTGCAACAAAGGTATTGAAAATTGGTTGACATAATGTAGAGATAAAAGAACCCATATGAATGGAAAATTCATACGGGTTCTTTTACTAATGGAAAAGGGAAACCGGACCGGAAAGTACCTCCCTTGCAACATAGAGGGTGCTGTCGGCTCTGGCACTCATGCTCCATTTAACCAGGGTCATGGAGCAGTTTTCTATTTCGATACACGTGATACACCGGGGATGGACGCAGCTTCCGGTATTGTAATAGCAGGCTGGTTCTTCTGGCAAGACAGGGCGGTGCGTGTGACCGGTGATTAATATTTTTCCCTGTCGGTCTGCCCATTCATTTAACCGTTCTTCACATTTATTTTTTACATGATAGTTTTTCGCTGCACTGGTGGGGTCTAATACACCAAAATTTTCAAGAGGGCGCCACAGATACCGGACAAAAAACTGGGACAGAGGCCAGAAGGTGGAATTTAAAAGACTTGCCTGGTGCCCGTGTGTCAGATACAGGGCCTGGTCCGGCTGTTTTGACGAGCGCAGGATGATTCCTTCATGGAAGATTAGCTCTGGAAACAATGGCTGGGGCTTTTGGGATTCGGTGCAGAAGTAGGTGTTGCACTTTTTGGCGCTGTAGTGACGTTTCTTTTTTATCATGTCATGGTTGCCATAGAGCATATAGAGCCGGTCTTCCCTGTAAAACAGAGAGAACAGCCAGAACACGTTGCTGTGAACCTCAATGATGGACTCCATATTCCGGTTCTCCCAAAGCTCATCCCCGTCCCCTAACTCGATATAGGTAAAGCCGGTCTGGTAATAGTGTTTTAAGGCGGCAAAATACAGGTGCTGGTTTTTTAAAAAATTATCGGAGGAGGTGCCGATACCCCGGTGGCAGTCGCTGATTAGTACATATTTTGTGCCGGTGCCAAGGGGCAGTTCCGGGGCATTTTCAAAAGCATGGTTCAGGCGGGAAGCGGTACTCATACATGTTTCCTCATGCAGCGTTTTTGACGGTGACAGCGCTTGTTAAAACGGTGCAGGCGCATAGTCTTGCGGAAGGCAAATGGAAGATAGTAGTACAGATATAATATCCGGTCTTCTGTCAATGTAAATGGTCTGGTAATCCACAGATACAGCCTGCAGAATAGCTTATTTTTCCATTGGGAGAAACGGCACCAGAAAAGGGTAAGAAGATTTCGCTCTTCATTTTCCGGTTCGCAGAAGGTGAAGGAAAGGCTCAGCCCGAAAACTTCAAAATCTTTTGCGGTATAGCCTGCCTGATATAGACCGCCGATAAAGGCAGACAACATTTCACTGTCCGGGAATGTGAGTCTGCTGTCTAAGCAAAGCTCTGAGGGGGTGGAAAAAAAGCCTGTCAAAAAGGCGGTGAGCCACCAGTGCCTTTTGGATACCCGGACATAGTCGCCCTCCTGGTTATATAGCAGAAGAGAGCAGGGCAGCATTTCATCATCACTGGCAGCGGCAAACAGGGTGGTTTTGTAATCTTTGGCAGAAATAATGTGGTCTGTATGGTAGATACCAATTTCTGCTCCGGTATTGATGCCGTATTGTCCCTTCCAAAATTCAATGAGCCATGTTTTACCGTCATAGTCAAAATAGATGGGAAGGGAATCGAATACCATCTGAAAACGGGGAGCCATATAATCATAGAGATAGGTGTAGCCGGTTTTCCGCTGCCAGGCATCGATAGCAGAGGAAAAAAATCCGTAGCTGCAATGGTAGCAGTAGCCGAAGGGGGTTACCAGCTCTTCTAAGAGGGAACATTTCCTGCATTTGTCCATACATTTTATTTTTGCAATAATCTTTTTCTTTTTGAAATGGAAAAAAAGGCAGAAAATCAGAGCTGCCAGAAGCAGGATAAAAAGAAAATAATACATAACGTACATCCTATGTGGTTTTACTTTATTTTATTCCATGGAAGAGAGAAAGTGCATGAAGTGTTGAAAAGAAAAGGGTATATTTTAAGAATGTTTTTCCATACTATAACTAACATAATTTGTTGGAAAAGAGGTTCAGGTATGGAGTATCAGGTAACATTACCTTATACAAATGAAAACGGATATTATGAAATCCGGCTGGAAAGCATTGGGGGATTAGGGGCAAATCTTTGTGGAAAAATGTTAGGGGAGCTGGGAGCCGTTTATATGGATTTAAATGCTGCCAGCTTTTCGAGCTATGGTTCAGAAAAAAGAGGCTCACCGGTAAAGGCATTTATCCGGTACAGCCATAAGGACACGGATATTGGAATCAACTCACCGGTGGAGTCCCCGGATATATTAGGATTATTTCACGAAGCAATGATTGGGAAAAGCGCAGTTACCGCCGGGGTGACGGAAAACACCCATATTGTAATTAACACGGACCTGCCGCCGGAACAGATTCGGGAAAAGCTGCGGCTGCATGCCGGAACCATTCATTGTGTGGACGCTTTAAAAATAGCCATGGAGGCAAAAACCCGGATTAATATGGTCATGTTAGGGGCAATAGCGAAGGTATCCGGTTTCATTCCCCTTGAAGCGGCTATGGATATCGCAAGGGAAACCATCGGGAAAAAATATCCGGCTCTGTTAGAGGCAAATCTTACAGGGATTAAAAGAGGGTACGCAGAGCTTGACAGTAAGCATTTTACACCAGTTGAAGCCTATGAACCGGTGGCATATAAGGAAGTCCAGAATGAATGGGGCTATGCAAATGCGCCCATAGGAGGAATTAATCCCTGCTTTGGCTCTACGGTGTCCAATGACCTGTCGGCATCAAGGGAGGGGTATATCCCGCTCTTTATCAAGGAACGGTGTATTAACTGTGGTCTTTGCGATACCACCTGTCCCGATATGGTATTCCAGTTTGCACCGGGAGAGTATAAGGGAAAGGAAGCCATGGTAAATATGGGGCTTGACTATCATCACTGCAAGGGCTGTTTAAGGTGTGTGGAGGTCTGTCCCACCAATGCACTGGTTATGGGGGTGGAGCGGGAGCATCCCAATCCGGAATATGCCATGAAAAACCAGGAGCTTTTGCCGGAGCAGCTGGCTTATGAGGAAGTGGGAGCAAATTCCTATGTTACCAGTGAATCCTATTTGACAGAAAAAAGAGTGGACGGAGGACTGATGTAATGCAAAATGGAGAGAGAGTAGAAGAACAGCAGGTGCTGTTTGAGAGCGGAAATGAGCTGGCTGCCTATGCGGCAAAACAGATTAATTACCATGTAATGGGCTATTATCCCATCACACCTTCCACTCAGATTGCAGAGTTTTTAGACCAGATGAAGGCGGATGGAAAGCATGATATTTCCCTGATTGCGGCGGAGGGGGAGCACAGTGCAGCGGGAATTTGCTATGGAGCAGCAACAGGGGGCGGACGGGTATTTAATGCCACCAGTGCCAACGGACTTTTGTATGCCATTGAACAGCTTCCGGTGCAGTCCGGAACCCGTTTTCCCATGGTTATGAATGTGGCATGCCGTACCGTATCCGGTCCCCTTTCCATTAAGGGCGACCACAGTGATATCATGTATACGTTAAATACTGGCTGGCTTATTTTGTTTGCCAATACGCCCCAGGAGGTATATGATTTTAACATTTGTGCTTTAAAGCTTGCAGAAAAGGTAATGCTTCCGGTAATCGTTGCATTTGACGGGTTCTTCACCAGCCACCAGAAGCGGAACAGTATGGTGTTTAAGGAGGATGAAGCGGTAAGAAATTTTATAGGCACCTATGATGCCCCGTATTCGGCACTGGATTTGGAGCATCCGGTTTCCATCGGCTCTTATATGAATGAGCCGGATATACTGAATAATAAATACCAGCTTCACCAGGCAATGGAGCAGGCGCTCACGGATATTCCGGATATTTTCAGGGAGTATTCGGAGATTTCGGGAAGACAGTATGGTATGGTACAGGGATACCGGACGGAGGATGCAGATGTTTTACTGTATATTCTTGGCTCCGCTTATCATACTGCAAGAGTTGCGGTGGACAAGCTTCGGAAGGAGGGAAAACGGGTAGGCGTATTCACGACTAAGCTGCTCCGTCCTTATCCGGCAGACGCTTTGTACGAACTGTGTAAAAACGCAAAAACCATCATTGCAGCGGACAGACAGGACAGTTACGGTGCAGGGGGCGGAAACCTGTCCATAGAGCTAAAGGCGATGCTCCAGGAAAGACAGGTAAACAGCAGAGTGATTTCCAGGGTCTATGGTCTTGGCGGTAAAGATTTTTACGAGGAGGATGCAAAGCAGTTACTGCTGCTTGGCTATCAGGCACCGGTAAAAGCCTTTGATTACACCGGAGTTTATCCGGGAAATGCTGCATTTCAGGCTCCGAAGTATTTTGCACCGATTACAGAGGAAAGGGCAACGCCGGAGATGGCAAAGAGCGGCAGAATTAATGAGGTAACCGCCATGCCGAAGCGTCTGGCACCTGGACACGGGGCATGTCCTGGCTGTGGTATTCCGGTAAATGTCAATTTACTGCTGAAGGGAATCACAGGAAATGTGGTGCTGTTATTCCATACCGGCTGCGGCATGGTTGTCACCACGGCTTATCCAAAGACCACATTTAAGATACCCTATGTCCATAATCTGTTCCAAAATGGTGCCTCCACGCTGTCCGGTCTCGTGGAAATGTTTCACCAGAGACAGAAAAGAGGGGAATATCCGGAAGGAGAAATTACCTTTATTATGGTCAGCGGTGACGGCGGTATGGATATCGGTATGGGTTCTGCCCTTGGAACGGCAATCCGGAATGAGCGGTTGATTATTTTTGAATATGATAACGGCGGCTATATGAATACAGGATATCAGTTATCCTATTCTACGCCGAAGGGGGCAAAGAGCGCTACCTCTCATGTGGGAGAGAACCAGTACGGAAAGAAATTCTTCCACAAGGACTCCCCGATGCTGATGGCGGCGACAAACCTGCCTTATGTGGCGACGGTGGCAGAGTCCAATCCGGCTGATTTTATTAAAAAGGCGGCAAAGGCAAAAGCCTATGCAAATAAATGTGGAACTGCCTATATCAAGGCATTGTCTGCCTGTCCGTTAAACTGGAATGATAAGCCCAACAAAGAGCGCAGCGTGATTGCGGCAGCGGTTGACAGCTGTTATTTTCCGTTGTTTGAGATAGAAAATGGTATCACTGCGATAAATTACAATCCGGAAAAGCTGAACAAAAAAATTCCTGTCCTTGACTGGCTTACCATGATGGGGCGGACAAAGCATCTGGGAAAGGAACAGTACCGGGATGTTGTAGAGGAAATCCAAATGGAGGTGGACAGGAGATGGGAGAGGTTAAAGGCGAGGGCGGAGCATCCGCTGTTGTAACAAGTCATTAAGGAAAGGAGATAGCTATGCAGTATATTTGTGATGTATGTGGATGGATTTATGATGAGGAGGAGGGAAGCCCGGAAAATGGTATTGAGCCGGGAACAAAATGGGAGGATGTTCCCGAGGATTTTCTGTGTCCTCTCTGTATGGTAGGAAAAGACCAGTTTAGTGCAGTGTGATGTAAATGGAGAATATATGCCTTTGCGGTATGATATGAACACTTAACGAGGCAAAGCCGGGGCTGGTGAGAATATATGCTCTGTGGTATAATAAAATGTACGATGCAGGAAAAAATTAGATGAGGTATGGAGTATTATGGAGCAAAATCAAAACGAGCACAAGCGGCGTGTGCGTTACAGCGGCACCCATCCAAGAAAGTACAGCGAAAAGTATAAGGAGCTGAATCCGGAAAAATATGCTGACACTGTGGAGAAGGTTATCAAAAAGGGAAGCACACCGGCAGGTATGCACATTTCCATTATGGTACAGGAAATTCTTGATTTCCTGGAAATCAGACCGGGACAGCAGGGGCTGGATGCTACTCTTGGATATGGCGGGCATACAAAAAAGATGTTGGAATGCCTGCAGGGGGAAGGGCACATCTATGGTCTGGATGTGGACCCGATTGAGTCGGAGAAAACGAAGAAAAGGCTGGCAGATGCCGGTTTTGGCGAGGAGATATTGACTGTAAAATTAATGAATTTTGCAGATATTGACAAGCTGGCGGATGAGGTTGGCGGGTTCGACTTTGTACTGGCTGATTTGGGGGTATCCTCTATGCAGATTGATAATCCGGAGCGGGGATTTTCCTATAAGGTGGAAGGACCTTTGGATTTGCGGTTGAATCCCCGGAAGGGAATTTCTGCAGCGGAGCGGTTAGCGCATATCACAAAGGATGAATTTGCAGGCATGCTGGAAGAGAATGCAGACGAGCCCTATGCATGGGAGATTGCAGAAGTGGTGGTTTCAGAAATCCGCAGGGGCAATCAGGTAGACACCACAACAAGACTGGCGGAATTAGTTGAAAAAGCGCTTTCCTGTGTTCCAAAGGCAGAGCGCAGGGATGCGGTGAAAAAATCCTGTGCCCGAACCTTTCAGGCACTCCGTATTGATGTGAACAGTGAATTTGAGGTGCTGGATGCATTTTTGGAAAAGCTTCCGGAAGTGCTAAATCCAGGCGGGAGAGTGGCTGTTTTAACCTTTCATTCAGGGGAAGACCGTCTGGTTAAGAAATCCTTTAAATGGCATAAGCAATTGGGAGATTACAGTGACATAGCCAAAGAGGTTATCCGGCCGTCAAAGGAGGAGTGTAACAGGAACAGCCGGGCACATTCTACAAAAATGCGCTGGGCGGTGAAAGCTGGAAGCGCTACAGATAGATAAAGGGGAGAGAATACAAATGAAAATTATTACACGTATATTTTATATTATCATAATCTGGTTACTGGCTAACCGGCCTTCCTTAACGGGAATGATGGAAATCACATTTTTAATACCAATATTTATACTCTTTTTTATATTTATGAACATTGTTCCGTCAGCTGCCAACATGAAACTGCAAACCAGACGGCTGCGGATTTGTGGAAATGGCTGTGAACTGCTCATTTTATTTTTAAGCTCTACCACAGTTAATATCATTTACTCCATTTTAGGATTTGCCGGTGTATTTTCACCGGGCTCTGTTGTCTCCAATCCTAAAACATGGCTGCTTAATACGCTGGTTACGGTATTAATAGAAAATATTGTCTTCTGGAATGGCATTATACGAGTTTACATAACATCAGAACAACTGGGAATCCGGTGGCGTGTGATAGGCATACTTTGCGGATGGATTCCCATTGCCCATCTGATTGCACTTGGAATCATTATACGGACAGTCTCTAAGGAGGTTTCCTTTGAAAATGACAAGATTTTATTAAATGACTCGAGAAAAGACAAAAAAATCTGCGCAACCAAATATCCGATTTTGATGGTGCATGGAGTGTTTTTCAGGGACTTCCGTTATCTGAATTACTGGGGGAGAATTCCAAAAGAATTAGAGCGCAATGGTGCTGTTATTTACTATGGGAATCAACAGTCGGCAGCTTCTGTGGAGGAGTGTGGTAAGGAGCTGGCAGACCGCATAAAGGAGATTGTAAGGGATACCGGCTGTGAAAAGGTAAATATCATTGCCCATTCCAAAGGAGGATTAGACAGCAGATATGCCTTGTCTATGACAGATGCGGGACAATATGTGGCGTCCCTTACAACGATTAATACGCCTCATAGAGGATGTGAATTTGCGGATTATCTCTTATCAAAGATTTCAAAGGGAAAGCAGGAAATGATTGCAAAGACCTATAATGCAGCACTTTCAAAGCTGGGGGATTCCAGTCCGGATTTTTTGGAGGCGGTAAAGGATTTAACAGCAAGTTCCTGCAAAGAACGAAATGAACGGATAACAGATGTGCTGGGTGTTTATTACCAGAGTGTTGGTTCTAAGCTGAATGTGGCTTCCGGCGGACGTTTTCCACTTAATTTCTCTTATCAGCTGGTAAATTATTTTGACGGACCGAATGACGGGCTGGTTGGAGAAGCTTCCTTTCCCTGGGGAGAGCGTTTCCGGTTTCTGACCGTAAAAGGAAAAAGGGGAATTTCACATGGAGATATGATTGATTTGAATAGAGAAAACTTCGATGGATTTGATGTAAGGGAGTTTTTTGTACAATTGGTTGAGGATTTAAAAAAGAGAGGATTTTAGGTTTATTACCACATTGTACCGAAAAAAAGACAAAAATCAGAGATTTTTTGTTAAAAATGACTTGAGAATTCACTAAAAAAATATATAATAAAATAAGATTGTATACAAAAAGAAATGGAGGAGCAAAATAATGTTTGGTTTTGGTCAGTTAATTCAGATTTTGAAGCAGAATCCGAAAAAAATTGTATTGACAGAAGGAAACGACCCGCGAATTCTGGAAGCTTCCTCAAGACTTTTGGCGAGTAATTTCCTGCATCCGATTTTGATTGGGAACCCGGATGAGATATACGAGGTGGCGGAGGAAAGCGGCTTTAATATCAGAGGCTCTGAGATTATTAATCCTGCAGCCTTTGAAGATATGGATAAGATGGTGGAGGAGTTCTGCGAGCTTAGAAAAAGCAAGGGTGTAACACCGCAGCAGGCAAAGGAATACCTGTTACAGAATAACTATTTTGGAACCATGCTGGTAAAGATGGGATATGCGGATGCTCTTCTTGGAGGAGCTACTTATTCCACAGCAGATACCGTAAGGCCGGCTTTACAGTTAATTAAGACAAAACCGGGAAATACGCTGGTTTCATCCTGCTTTATTCTGGTAAGACCATCTGCAACCGGTGATAATGAGGTTCTGGCTATGGGGGACTGTGGGATTAACATTAAGCCGAATGAGGATGAGCTGGTGGAGATTGCGGAGGAGACAATCCGGTGCGCAAGGGTGTTTGGTGTAGACCCTAAGGTTGCATTCTTGAGCTATTCCACAGATGGCTCCGGACACGGTGAGGATGTGGACAAGATGCGCAATGCAGCAAGGAAGACCAAGGAGCGCAATCCGGATGTGCCGATTGATGGAGAGATGCAGTTTGACGCCGCAGTTTCACCGTCAGTATCCAAGAAAAAATGTCCGGATTCCGAGGTGGGCGGTCATGCCAACACCTTCATTTTCCCGGATATCAATGCGGGTAATATTGGTTATAAAATTGCACAGCGAATGGGTAATTTTGAGGCATATGGACCGATTCTTCTGGGGCTGAATTCCCCGATTAACGATTTGTCAAGAGGCTGTACTGCTACAGAGGTATATTCCATGGCAATCATAACCGCAGCGCTTTCCTGATTGCAGGGCAAATATAAATGGTGTGGCTTCTTCTGAAGCCACACCATTAATTTTTCTTGTAATCCGGAATGTGTTTTTTTATAGCATCAAAGCTTTCCTTGCTGATAACGTGTTCCATTTTACAGGCATCTTCAGAAGCGGTTTTTTCGTCTACTCCGAGACTTACCAGCCAGGAGGTAAAAAGCTGATGCCGCTCATATATCATTTCTGCTATTTCACGTCCGGATTCGGTTAAAGTAATATAACCGGATTCTGAGACTGTGATATGCTTCTTTTCCCGCAGATTTTTCATTGCGATACTGACGCTGGATTTTTTAAAGCCCAGTTCTGTTGCAACATCTACAGAGCGGACGACCGGTAAGGTTTTGCTAAGAATTAATATGGTTTCTAAATAATTTTCTGCAGATTCATTTACACCCATAGTACCCTCCAAATAATGAATTCTATTAGGCATTTGCGAAACATATACTTTATGCAATGCGTATTGTGAATATACCTAATAAATTCTATACAAGAATTTGTTGTAATTGTAACACAAATAGACAAAAATTCAAAGAAATAAAAATTTATTGAAAAAAGTTATTGACAACTAATGTAAGTTAGAATAAACTAACAATGGAACGGTGAAATAGATTTTTTACGACAGGAGAATCACATATGGAAGGAGATGGTTATATGCCACTTACAATGGTAAAGGAAGGCGAGCCAAACGTAATCAAGAAGATTGGCGGAAAGGAAGAGACCAGGAGATTTTTGGAGAATCTTGGCTTTGTGTCAGGAGGAACGGTGACAGTGGTTTCCATGATTAACGGCAATATGATTGTGAACGTGAAGGATTCCAGAGTTGCGATTGGCAAGGATATGGCAAACCATATCATGGTGTGATATGTAACATATGAGGCTGGTGCATACCGGCTGGATATGCAGGTTGTGAGGAATCAGGGTATTACTGTATACTGTTAAAGTGAGGGATATAAATAATCAGTAAAGGAGATTTGCGATGAAAACGTTAAAGGAAGTATCGTGCGGTGAAACTGTAACGGTGAAAAAGCTTACTGGCGATGGTCCGGTGAAGAGAAGAATTATGGATATGGGAATCACAAAGGGTGTTGAGATTTTCGTAAGAAAGGTTGCGCCGTTAGGCGACCCTGTTGAGGTTACCGTAAGAGGATATGAGTTGTCTCTTCGTAAAGCGGATGCACAGATGATTGAAGTGGAATAGTGTTAATTTTTTTATCTGTAGGTTAGAAATAACTAACGAAAGATAGGAAAAACAAATAAAAAATAGTCAAGACAAACGGCTGTGATGAAAAGAATAAATGTCTAATAATTAAGACGAGAAGGAGAATGAAAATGTCAGTAAAAATAGCATTAGCAGGTAATCCAAACTGCGGTAAAACAACGTTATTTAATGCATTGACTGGTTCCAACCAGTTTGTTGGTAACTGGCCAGGCGTTACAGTGGAGAAGAAGGAGGGTAAATTAAAGAGTAACAAAGATGTTACAATTATGGATTTACCGGGTATCTATTCTTTATCACCATATACATTGGAAGAGGTGGTTGCCCGTAATTATCTGATTACAGAGAGACCGGATGCCATTATCAATATTGTGGATGGTACGAATATCGAAAGAAATTTATATCTTTCAACCCAGATTATGGAGCTGGGAATTCCGGTTATCATGGCGGTTAACATGATAGATGTATTGGAAAAGACCGGAGAGAAGGTGTACATAGATAAGCTGAGTAAGAAATTAGGCTGTGAGGTTGTGGAGATTTCTGCATTGAAGGGAACTGGAATCGAGAAGGCAGCAGCCAAGGCTGTGGAGCTGGCAAAGAAAAAGCAGACAGTGACACCGGCGCATACCTTTGATGAGAGAGTGGAAGAGGCTATCCAGAATGTGAGTGACAGGCTGGATGTACCGGAGGAACAGAAGCGTTTCTTTGCAATCAAGCTGTTAGAAAAGGATGATAAGATTGCAGAGCAGTTAAGCAGTACACCGGATGTTTCCGCTGAGATTAAGAAGCTGGAAGATGCTTTTGATGATGATACGGAAAGTATTATCACCAATGAGAGATATGTCTATATTTCTTCTATTATCGGTGACTGTGTGAAAAAGGCACAGGGTAAGAAATTATCGGTTTCCGATAAGATTGATAAGATTGTTACAAACCGTTTCCTGGCACTGCCGATATTTGCAGTGGTTATGTTTTTGGTATATTATGTATCTGTTACCACGGTTGGTGGATGGGCTACCGACTGGGCAAATGACGGAGTATTTGGAGATGGATGGCATTTGTTTGGAATCGGCACCTCTGCTTACGAGGAGGATGCGGCAGAATTCAGCCGCGCAGACCAGATTATAGCGGCTTCTGAGGATGGACTGACAACAGTTGAGATTGTTGACGAGGAAGGAGAAGTACTTGAGACAGTTGCTATTTCCGACAGTGTCGTGGACGAAGCACAGGGTATTGTTGATGCAGGCGAACCGGATACTGCGGAATATGGAGTATGGGTTCCGGGAATACCCGTTTTGGTAGAAAAGGGTCTGGATGCGGTTAATTGTGGTGATACCTTGAAGGCGTTAATTCTAGACGGTATTGTAGCCGGTGTGGGTGCAGTTCTCGGATTCGTACCTCAGATGCTGGTATTGTTCATTTTCCTTGCATTTTTAGAGGCATGTGGATATATGGCGAGAGTTGCATTTATCATGGACCGTATTTTCCGCAAATTTGGTCTTTCCGGTAAATCCTTTATTCCGATGTTGATTGGAAGCGGCTGTGGTGTTCCGGGTGTCATGGCTTCCCGTACCATTGAAAATGACAGAGACCGTAAGATGACTATTATGACAACAACCTTTGTTCCTTGTGGAGCAAAGCTTCCGATTATTGCATTGATTGCCGGTGCATTCTTTGATAATTCCGGCTGGGTTTCATGGAGCTCATACTTTGTGGGAATCGCAGCAATTATCTGTTCCGGTATTATTTTAAAGAAAACAAAGATGTTTGCAGGAGACCCGGCACCGTTTGTTATGGAGTTACCTGCTTACCATCTTCCTACAGTCGGAAATGTACTCAGAAGCATGTGGGAACGTGGCTGGTCCTTCATCAAAAAAGCTGGTACAATTATTTTACTTTCCACAATTGTTTTATGGTTCCTGCAGGGCTTCGGCTGGGTAGACGGAAGCTTTACTATGCTGGAAGCAGAGCAGCTTGACAGCAGTATTTTGGCAAAGATTGGTAATGTGATTGCACCGATTTTTGCACCGCTTGGATTCGGAGACTGGAAGATGGCGGTTGCCACCGTAACCGGTCTGATTGCAAAAGAGAATGTCGTTGCTACCTTTGGTGTATTATTCGGATATGCAGAGGTTGCAGAGGATGGTGCGGAAATCTGGAGCCAGCTGGCAGCGACAATTACTCCGATTGCGGCTTATGCATTCCTTGTGTTTAACCTTCTCTGTGCTCCATGCTTCGCAGCTATGGGTGCCATTAAGAGGGAGATGAACAACACAAAATGGTTCTGGTTTGCAATTGGATACCAGACGATTCTTGCTTATATTGTAGGTCTTTGCATTTACCAGATTGGAACCCTGATAACAGAGGGCGTGTTTGGCGTAGGAACTGTTATTGCATTCCTGTTTGTAATCGCATTTCTTTACCTGCTGTTCAGACCGTATAAGGAAAGCAAGACTTTGGATGTGGATATGAAAAAGGTTGTCAATGCAAAATAACCGCATTTGATAACGGTGAGACAGATTTTTGAATTGTAAATTTGTTATTAATATAGGAGGTGCATGGAATGGGAACCGTTATAGTTGGTGCAGTTTTAGTAATAATAGTCGCTCTGGCTGTTTACAGTATGGTTAAGGATAAGAAAAACGGCAAATCTCTGCAGTGTGGTGGTGACTGTTCACAGTGCAAAGGGTGTCATTAGAAAAAGATTCAGAAAAGGAGGACAGGGATATTGCAGAAGCTTGAAAATGAAAAGAAAACCTGTGATGCGGAAGGCTATCAGAGAACGCAGATGCAAAAAGAAATCATTATCGAAAAGCTGCGGGAGCAGGGATGCCGGATTACAAAACAGAGGCTGGTGCTTTTGGATATCATTTTGAGTGAGGAATGTTCCTGTTGCAAGGAAATCTATTATAAAGCATCCAAGCTGGATAAAAGGATAGGTTCGGCTACTGTTTACCGCATGATTAATACACTGGAGGAAATCGGCGCCATCAGCAGGAAAAACATGTATAAGATTGCCTGCGGTAAGGAATGTGCGGTGGAAAATGCCTGCACCATTGAGCTGGATGATGATACGGTGATTGAATTATCGGCGGGAAAATGGAACCAGATTATTCAGTCAGGATTAATTGCCTGCGGGTATTTAAAAGGACAGAATGTGCGCAGTGTAGTTGCAGCTCCTTGTGAATGTGTAAAATAATATTGTTTTATGGAAACCGTTATACTATTATCCGGTAGTATATCGGTTTCTTTTTGCTGCCAGGCATCCTGTTAGCAGTAAATGATAAAATTTATCAACAATATAATAATATATGGCGTTCAATTTATTCAGGGAGTATAGTGGTATTTGTAAATACATATACAGAAATTCCCATGATAATTTAGTCTGGGTATAGACAGAAATGGAAAAATCAGGAGGTAGTACGATGTTAAAGATATTTAAGAAGATTGATGCAAAGAAGACAGGTATTTTTGCTGCCGGTGTTTTGTTTGGAACGGCGGGAGTCAAGATATTGGGAAGCAGGGATGCAAAAAAATTGTATACGAATTGTACAGCCGCTGTACTGCGGGCAAAGGATTGTGTAATGAAAACTGCTGCCACGGTTCAGGAGAATGCAGAGGATATTTATGCGGAAGCACAGCAGATTAACGAGGAAAGGGCTGCTAAGGAAGCAGAGATTTCTGATAAAGAAGAAACGGAAGAGGCAACCACAGCTATATGAGATTTGTTATTAAGCATGAGATAAAGGGACGTATCCGGGTTCATATCAAGCAAAACAGAATGACCTATAAGGAAGCGGATATATTGCAGTATTATCTTGCGTCGCAGCCGCTTGTAACCTCAATCAGTGTACAGAGCCGTACCGGGGATGCTATCATTTATTATGTCGGAAGCAGAGATACCATTATAGATACTCTTCGCAGCTTCCAGTATGACAAGGCGGAGGTTCCGGAGGTTTTTTTAGATAATTCGGGAAGAGAATTAAATGAAGCCTATAAGGAAAAGCTTATCAGCAAGGTGGTATTGCGGTATGGCAGCCGGTTATTTGTTCCCTATCCGGTGAGGATGGTCATTACAGCGGTAAAGGCCATAGGTTATATAGGTAAGGGATTAAAAACCCTGGCAAAGGGAAAAATTGAGGTGCCGGTTTTAGACGCAACGTCCATCGGTGTATCCATGCTCCGGGGAGATTTCAAAACTGCCGGTTCCATTATGTTTTTGCTTGGAATCGGAGAAATTTTGGAGGAGTGGACCCATAAAAAATCCGTGGATGATTTGGCGAGAAGCATGTCATTAAATGTCAGCCGGGTATGGCTTTTGAAGGATGGACAGGAAATACTTGTCTCCATGTCTGATATCAGGGCAGGGGATGTGGTGGTTGTCCGCATGGGAAATGTGATTCCCTTTGATGGTATTGTTTTGTCAGGTGAAGCGATGATAAATCAGGCGTCCCTTACCGGGGAGTCCCTTCCGGTACACAAGTGTGCGGAAGGGTATGTATATGCAGGTACGGTGCTGGAGGAAGGGGAACTGGTTATTCAGGTTAAAAAAGCAGGCGGTGCCAGCCGGTTTGAGCGGATTGTCACAATGATTGAGGAGTCAGAAAAGCTGAAATCCTCTCTGGAGGGAAAGGCAGAGCATCTAGCGGATAAGCTGGTTCCATATACCCTTGCGGGAACTGGGCTGGTATATCTTCTCACCCGGAATGTTACCAAGGCGTTGTCTGTCTTAATGGTGGATTTTTCCTGTGCGTTAAAGCTTGCAATGCCGGTTTCTGTCCTGTCCGCAATCCGGGAAGCAAGTTTACATAATGTAACAGTCAAGGGCGGAAAGTTCTTAGAGGCTATGGCGGAAGCGGATACCATTGTTTTTGACAAGACAGGAACGCTTACAAAGGCACAGCCTACGGTAGTGGAGGTGGTTTCCTTTAACGGAGAGGAACCGGATGAGCTGCTCCGGATTGCCGCCTGTCTGGAAGAGCATTTTCCGCATTCCATGGCGAAGGCGGTTGTGGACGCTGCGGCAGATAAAAATCTGGAGCATGAGGAGATACACTCTAAGGTAGAATATATTGTAGCCCATGGCATTTCCACAAAAATTAATGAAAAGAAAGCGATTATCGGAAGCTATCATTTTGTCTTTGAGGATGAAAAATGTACAATTCCGCCAGACATGCAGGAAAAATTTGATGCGCTTCCGGTAGAATATTCCCATTTATATCTTGCTATTGAAAATGAACTTGCCGCAGTAATCTGTATTGAAGACCCATTAAGGGAGGAAGCGGCTGCGGTGGTGAACTCTCTGAAGCGGGCAGGAATTGGCAAGGTGGTTATGATGACTGGCGACAGTGAAAGGACTGCCCGTTCCATTGCAGCAAGGGTCGGCGTGGATGAGTATTATTCAGAAGTACTCCCGGAGGATAAAGCAGGATTTATCGAAAGAGAGAAGGAAGCAGGAAAAAAAGTTATTATGATTGGGGATGGCATCAATGATTCCCCGGCATTATCGGCAGCAGATGTTGGAATTGCCATTAGTGATGGAGCGGAAATTGCAAGAGAAATTGCAGATGTGACAATCGGTGCGGATGACTTATATGAAATTGTGACATTAAAGGCAATCAGTGATGCGCTGATGAAACGGATTCACAAGAATTACAGGGTAATTGTCAGCTTTAACGCAGGTCTGCTTGCAGCCGGTGCAGCCGGAATCCTTCAGCCGGCAGCCTCAGCATTTCTGCATAATACATCAACCCTGGTAATCAGTTTAAGGAGTATGCAGAAGCTTCTCTGATAAAAAATATCCTGTCAGAAAAGCGGGGCTTTATTGAAAAAGTGTCTCAATTAAAGATGTTGACAAAACGGTGAAAAGGAAGTAGCATAACAGTGTTATCAGATAACGCTGTTATGCTGCTTTTGCGGTCAGCAGTACTTGCCGGAGGTATAGGGTTGAGCGAGAAGGAGACGAAAAAGAAGCTTTTAGAAAGCGCCAAAAAAGAATTTCTGGAAAAAGGGTATATGCATGCCTCACTCCGGAATATCTGTAAAAATGCAGGGGTGACAACCGGGGCATTGTATTTTTTCTTCCGGGATAAAAAGGCTTTATTTGCTGCTTTGGTGGATGAACCGCTGCAGAAGCTTCATGATATCATGAACCTTCATTATCAGGAAGAAATTACGGAAACAGAAATGGTGATGGAACAGCTTACACAGCAGGATATATCAGGAGACCTTGAAACGGCAAAGCAGATTGTCCACTATTTGTATCAGTATTATGATGAATTTCAGCTGGTTTTAGTAAAGGGACAGGGCTCAGGGTATGAAAGCTGTGTTGACCAGTTCGTAGATATCACGGAGAAACATTACAGAAGATTGGCAGACCGGGTTACGGAGCAGCTGGGAATTGAAAAAATGGGTGGATATATACTCCACTGGATGGCACATATGCAGACGGATGCCTTTGTATATATGCTGGCACATGAAAAATCCGAGGAGGAAGCAATGAAATCCATTGAAGACATTGTGCAGTATATGGTATCCGGATGGCTGGGGCTGCTGGGACAATAAAGAGTATGAATGAAAAAGTGTTTTCATCAGGCTATCTGTTGGTAAAACAACGGATAGCTAAAAAAATAAACATAACATAACGGCGTTATGTTATGTTCCGGACAGAGGTAAGGTATAGGGAAATATTAACAGAAAGGGAGAAACAGGAGGATAATCATGTATCTTGAGGTGAAAAATTTAAAGAAAAGCTATGGAGAAGGTGGAAGCTACATACAGGTATTGAAAGGAATTACAACTGGCATAGAGAAGGGAGAAATGTGTGTAATCCAGGGAACCTCCGGTTCCGGAAAATCCACACTTCTTAACTGTATCGGAGGTCTGGACACGGTGGATGCAGGTTCCATTCTGATAGACGGAAGGGAGATAGCGAACCTTAAGGCGGAGGCTTTGTCGGATTACAGAAGGGATAATCTGGGATTTATTTTCCAGTTTTATAATTTAGTGCCAAACCTGACCGTCAGGGAAAATATTCAGGTATGTGAGTATTTATCAGAACAGCCCCTGGATATGGAGGAATTGCTGGAAACTCTTGGGCTTACGGAGCATCAGAATAAGTTTCCGTCCCAGCTGTCCGGCGGACAGCAGCAAAGGTGCGCCATTGCAAGGGCTCTTATCAAGAATCCCAGGCTGCTGCTCTGTGATGAGCCAACCGGGGCACTGGACTCCAAAACCTCAAGGGATATTCTGATTTTATTGGAGGAGATTAACCGGAGATACGGAACAACCATGCTCATTGTCACCCACAACAATGCCATTAAGAATATGGTAGACCAGGTTATTGTTATCAAGGACGGAGAGGTCCGGAAGGACTACAAAAATGAAACAAAGATACCTGCGGCAGAACTGGAGGATTTGTAAAATGCAGAGAGTATTACGAAAAAGGGTGTTGCGGGATTTAAGGGCAAACTGGCTCCGGTATCTGGCATTATCCCTGTTAATCATATTTAGTATGTATATTGTGGTAAGCCTGGTGGGTGCTGCGGAAATCATTACAAAGGGCTCCGTTATTGCAGATGAGGAAAATAAGGTAGAGGACGGACAGTTTTCCGTATTTGTGCCGCTTACAGAGGCAGAGAAGACAAGGCTTACAGACCAGGGTATTACGCTGGAGGAAGCATTTTATCTGGAATTTTTACTGGAGGATGAGAGTACCCTGCGGCTCTACAAAAACCGGGAGCAGGTGGATTTAATTGCTTTGGATGACGGCAGGCTTGCCAGGTCAGAGGATGAGGTGGTACTGGAAAAACGGTACTGTGAAGAGCATGCTATTGAGACGGGGGATTCCATTACCTTTGGCGGGAGGACATTTAAGGTATGTGGAATCGGAACCACACCGGATTATAACTCCATGCTAAAGTCAGTCAGTGATACCGGTGTGGACAGTGTGAATTTTGGTCTCGCCTTTGTGACAGAGGATGTGTATCAGGATATGCTTGCATCGGAAAAAAGTGTGAAATCCGAGGAGTACTATTATGCATACCGCTTAAACGGCAAGCTGACGGATGATGAACTGGAAAAGCAGTTAAAAAAGATAACCTTTGCAGCAGGGGATGTGGAGGATGAATTCTTTTCGGAATACTGGGAGCGTACCATGGGAAGGAAGGATGACCTGACAGAGGGGATTGATGACCTGGCAGAGGGCTCCCGGGAGCTTGATGATGCCATCCGGCAATTAAATGAAAACGGCAGGGTGTTTGACGGGCTGGCATCCTATGCGCCATCCCTGGCAGGGCTGAGCGGCAGGCTTACAGAAATGGCAGACGGTTCGGCAGAGCTTTCCGGGGGTATGGCTGAGCTGCAGGAGGAGACGGATGATTTGCTTGATGAGCTATTTGATGAGGATACCAGCAATCTGTTATCCTTTATGAAGGCAGAGGACAGTCCGAGAATCCAGGCGGCATCCAAGGACCAGGAAATGTATAAATCTGCCGGCATGATTGCCGGGGCTATTCTGGTGTGTCTGTTTGCATATGTGATTTCTGTGTTTGTGGTGCATGGGATTGACCAGGAAAGCGGCGTGATTGGTGCCCTTTATGCGCTGGGCGTGAAGAGAAGGGATTTGATGGCACATTATGTAATGCTGCCGGTTACGGTGACATTTCTGTCCGGTATAATCGGAACATTAATTGGTTATACGGATTTGGGTGTGCGCCTCCAGATGGCAGACTGCTATAAGTATTATTCCCTGCCAGAGCTTGATACCTTTATCACACCATATCTTTTGGTATATGGTATTGTGGTTCCGCCTGTGATTGCAGCGGTTGTCAACTGCCTGGTAATCCGGAAGAGGTTGTCCAGACCGGCATTGCAGCTGCTACGCAATGAACGCAAAGCTGCCGGATATAAGGATGTCCAGCTGGGAAATATGGGTTTTCTGTCCCGGTTCCGTATCCGGCAGATGCTCCGGGAAATGCGCTCAGGGCTTACGGTTGTATTTGGAATGTTTATCAGTCTTTTAGTGGCAGTATTTGCCCTGCAGATATATGATTATTGTTCTAAGATTAAGGAGCAGTATGTGGAAGATACAAAATATGAATATATGTATACTTATAAATATCCGACGAAAGATGCTCCGGCGGACGGGGAGGAAGCGTTTGCGAAGACTTTGAAAAAGGAATACGGAGGTATCGGATATTCCTATCAGTTTGATGTGACAGTATTGGGAATTCATGGGAATAATCCGTTTTTTGATGTGGAGCCGGAGGACAGCTCAAGCAGGGTTGCCATTTCCTCTTCTCTGGCATACAAGTATGATTTAAAACCGGGAGATGAGTTTACCCTTAAGGATGATGAGAATGATAAGGTGTATGGCTTTACGGTGACGGATATTGTGCAGTACTCGCCTTCCTTCTTTGTGTTTATGGATATTGCACAGGCAAGGGAGCTGTTCGGGGAGCAGGAGGATTACTTTAATGTTGTATTCTCTGATAAGGAGCTGGATATTGAAAGCGGAAGGCTGTATTCGAGCCTTACCAGGGAGGATGTGCGGAAAAGCTCCGGCATTTTTGTGGACCAGATGAAGGGTATGATTTATATGATGGCAGTTGCCGCTGTGGTCATATTTGTTGTGGTTATGTATCTGATGATGAAGGTGATGATTGACCGGTCTTCCTTCCAGATTGCACTGATTAAGATATTTGGTTTCCGGAACCGGGAGGTGAAGAGAATGTACCTGGATGGTAATTTTTATATTGTGGCTGCCGGGGCGCTGTTGTGTATTCCAGCCGCTAAAGCATGTATTACGGCAATCTATCCAATGATGGTGTCCAATGTAGCCAGTGGTATGGATTTAACCTTCTCTTTCACAATTTATGTGGCGGTATACATCTGCATCCTTGTGCTGTATTTCATTATCAATCATATGCTGATTGGAAGGATTCACCGGCTGGTGCCGGCAGAGGTGCTGAAAAACAGGGAATAGATATAGAAAACAAATTTCATAATTGAGGAGACATGAAAACAGGGGGATTGGTGAAATCCCCCTGTCTGCTGAAAAAGAATTAGCAGCCGCAACCGCAGCTTGAGTTGTTGTTGCCGTTTCCGCCGCAGCAGCAAAGAAGAAGTAAGATGATGATGATGCAAGAGCAGTTGCCACCGCCGAAGCCGCAGCCATCATTGCCACCAAAGATACCATTTCCGCAGCCGTTGTCATTTCCACAGCAGCTGAAGAGGATGATAAGGATGATAATCCATGTGCAGCAGTTGCCACCGCCGAAACCGCAGCCGCAACCGCCTGTTGCTGATAAGTCGCCCATAATGAGTGCCTCCAATTTTCTTTACACTGTTATATTATGCGAAGGATTGCAGGGTGTGACAAAATAGACATTATTTTTCAAGTTGAACTTCAAGATATTATCTGTTAAACTTTATAAAGAATTTAAGGAGGAAACGTTATGGAAACAATGGCAGATTTTGAAGAAGAGTTAACAAATTCATTCCGTGTTATAAAGGAAGGCGAAATGGTAAAGGGAATGATTGTGGATATTAACGATGAAGCAGTTACATTGGACCTTGGCTATTTCGCACCGGGTGTGATACCTCTTTCGGAGCTTTCCGATGACCCGGATTTTTCCGCTATGCGGGATTTGAAAATCGGAGACAGCCTTGAGGCGGTAGTAATCCAGACTGATGACGGAAAAGGAAATGTGGAGCTTTCCCTGAAGGAAGCCAATGAAATGTCTGCATGGGAGCATTTAAAGGAGCTTATGGAACAGGAAGCCGTAGTAACGGTTAAGGTGAAAGAAAGTGTAAATAGCGGTGTCATTGCATATCTGGAGGGAATCCGTGCCTTTATTCCGGCTTCCCAGCTGGCGCTTACCTTTGTGGAGGATACGGAAGCATTTATTGGAAAACAGGTGGAAGCAAAGGTAATCACGGTGGACGAGAGTGCAAAGAAGCTGGTGCTCTCTGTGAAGGCGGTGTTAAAGGAGAGGGAAGCAGAGCATGACAGAGAGAAGATGGCAATGCTTGTGCCGGGCTCTGTTTTTGAGGGAACCGTAGAATCCCTTATGCCGTATGGAGCATTTGTACAGATGGACAACGGTCTGACCGGTCTGGTTCACATATCCAAAATTTCCATGAAACGAATTAAGAAGCCTTCCGAAGTGCTGTCAGTGGGACAAAAGGTAAAGGTCAAGGTGCTTGAGGTGAAGGACGGCAAAATCAGTCTGAGTATTCGTGACGTGGATACAAATACCTCGGATGTCGTAACGGATGTGATTGAGAAATTTGATTATACCTGTGAGGAGATACCCAACAATCCGTTTGGCGCATTGCTGGCGGGAATTAAGCTGGATGATTAAGGTTACAGGATGTGAAAGCATTGCAGATTAATGGAAAAAGAACAGGTAATAGAATCTATATCATCGGCATAATATGGATTATGGTGAATATGGTTTCTTTTAACAGTTATGCGAAAGCTTCTTTTACGAAGAGCCAGCCGGTTGGTATTATGTCAACTGCTGTGAAGACGGAAATTGCGGTATCCTGGGAGGCGGTAAAGGGTGCAGATGGATATGCAGTCTATGAGGCGGTGGACACGGACGGCGGTTCCTATCATTTGGTTAAGAATGTGAAAAAGAGTAAGGTCATACTGAAGGAAAAGCAGCCTGGAAAAGAATATTCCTATTATGTCCGGGCATATCAGGTAAAAAGCAATGGGAAAAAATCCTACAGCAGAGCCAGTAAAAAGGTATCCACAACCGTGGCGGCAGAGGGCACTTCCACGATTAAGAATCTGTTGCAGACTGCCATTGCTCCCATAGGCTCCACCATGTATGTGTGGGGCGGCGGCTGGAATAAGGCGGATACCGGGGCGGGAAAGGATGCCAGACGGATAGGCCTGAGCCCGGCATGGAGAGCCTTTGCAAAGAATAAAAAGTCTTCTTATAATTATAAAAGATACAGGTATCAGATTCACAACGGTCTGGATTGCTCCGGCTATGTGGGGTGGTGTGTATATAATGTGCTGAATACAAAGAGCAATAAAAAAGGATATGTATACAGCGCTTCTAAGCAGGCGAAGAAGCTGGCAGATTCAGGCTTTGGAAGCTACCGGTCTGCAAAAAAAATAAAGGATTACCGTGCGGGGGATGTGATGAGCTCCACCTGTAAATGCTGTGGGCATGTATGGATTGTCATAGGACAGTGTAAGGATGGAAGCGTGGTGCTGGTGCATTCCTCTCCGGCAGGGGTTCAGCTTTGCGGAACCACAACCCCCTCCGGCAAAAAAAACAGCAAAGCCTATAAGCTGGCAAAGAAATATATGAAAAAATATTACAGGGCATGGTATAAAAGATATCCCAATGTGAGCCGGGGAAAGACGTATCTTTCCCACTATGGGCAGATGCGGTGGAGAACATCAGGGAAAAAGGTCTGTTTATCTGACCCGGACGGCTACCAGAACATGAGTGCAGAAGAGGTATTGGCAGATTTATTCCCGTGAGCAACGAGCCAGGTGACTGCTTGCAGGCATTTGACTTGAATAAAGTGTCAGAATCCTCTGGAATCCCATATTTTATTAGTAGATAAAGTATGGGATTTTTTATTATGACAGAAAGTAAAATCAGTCCGGAGCTCAATATGGCAATAGGGATTCAGGAGGAGGAGCGTGAAAAAAGCCTGGATTTGAATGTGGGGTATAGCAGATTATTTGATGAATGGGAGCTGATTGTCCGCTTCACGGGAAGCCTTGAGGAAATAAAAAATGAATTGAACATATCAATAGAAGAGCTGCTGGGAGGATATGCAATTATCAGGATTCCGCAATATCTGATTGGCAGGCTGTCGGATTATTCCCAGATAGATTATATTGAAAAGCCAAAATCCCTTGTGCTGGAGCAGATGGAGGGCATTGGCTCCTCCTGTGTAAACAGGGTGCGGCTGCCGGACTATAATCTGACGGGGAAAGGAACGCTGGTGGCATGTCTGGATTCCGGCGTTGATTTTTACCATCCGGATTTCCGGAATGCAGATGGCACCACAAGGATTGCGGTTATGTGGGACCAGACGACTCCGGGTAATCCGCCGGAGGGGTATACAACCGGCAGTGTTTATACCACAGAGGATATTAATGCGGCAATAGAGGCCAGGGAGGCAGGCAGCTCTGGGCAGGGAAATGACCAGGGACAGCCTGACCGGGGAAGGGATATTGTACCGGAATTTGATGCCACAGGCCACGGAACAGCAGTACTGGGGATAATGGCAGGAAATGGGCGCGGGTCAAACAGGGGGATTGTGGGGGTGGCGCCTGAGGCGGAAATCATCGTGGTTAAGCTTGGCAACCCGGACGGAAGGGGATTTCCGAGAACCACCCAGCTTATGCTGGCAATTGATTTTGCCGTGCGATATGCCATGGGAACCGGAAAACCTCTGGCAATCAATATAAGCTTTGGAAATAATTACGGGGCGCACAATGGGGATTCCATTCTGGAGAGATATATGGATACTGTCTCCAATCTGTATAAAATGTCCATCGTTACAGGAACGGGAAATGATGGAATCACTGCAAGGCATACGGCGGGGAATCTGTCCGGAGGGCAGAGGGAAACCGTAGAAATTTATGTGGCGGATTATATGAATTCCTTTAATCTGCAAATATGGAAGCATTATCTGGATGATTTTGACATTTTCATAGAATCCCCAGCAAACCGCCAGATTGGTCCGCTTTCCAGTTATTCCCGGGTGCAGAATTATGTTTTGCCGGAGGATATGATTTCAGTTTATTACAGCGAACCAACGCCCTATAACCCGGAGCAGGAAATTTATATATCCTGGATTCCAAGGGGGGATTATGTGACGCCGGGAATCTGGAAAATATATCTTCAGCCAAGACGTATTATTGCGGGGGACTATAATATGTGGCTGCCGGTGGCTGGGAGCACATCCTCCGAGGTGTCCTTTGTGAGACCGAATATCTTTAATACGCTGGTGGTGCCCTCCACCGCAAGATATGTAATTTCCGTGGCGGCATATGACTCCAGAAATGATACTTATGCAGGATTTTCGGGGAGAGGACCGAACCTGGAGCAGGAGCTTCCCCAGGCAGTGGGAAAGCCGGATTTGGCAGCGCCGGGGGTTGCCATTAATACCAGCAGGTCCGGCGGCGGATATGGAGTGTTTTCCGGAACTTCCTTTGCAGCGCCCTTTGTGACCGGGGCGGCAGCCCTTCTGATGCAGTATGGTATTGTGGATGGAAAAGACCCCTATTTGTATGGGGAAAAAATCCGGGCGGCTCTGATACGTGGAGCCAGGAAGCTTCCATTTCAGGAGAGCCAGCCTTCGCCCCTGGTGGGATGGGGGGCGCTGTGTGTCAGCGACAGCCTGCCGGAGTAAAAGAGATTACCGCAGGATTTTTTAGCTTGACAATTGATTTAAACTGTGATAATTTAATTTTAATGATACGGTATGTTACTTATTTATGACTGGATGAGGCATTAACTGTACATGAGTATTTTAGGATATTTATGTGTGTTAATGCCCTTTTTTATTATCTTTTTAAAGGTTCACCCGAATAACACACGATATCCCAGTATACAATAAAAAGAAAAGGAGAAAAAAGAAATGAAAGACAAGATTTTTGGTGTACTTCAGCGTGTGGGAAGGTCCTTTATGCTTCCAATCGCAATTCTTCCAGTTGCCGGACTCCTGCTGGGAATCGGAGGGTCTTTTACAAATGAGACCATGCTGGAAACTTATGGATTAACCGGTATTATGGGACCGGGAACTATTTTAAATGCAATTTTTCTGGTTATGAGTGATGCGGGAAATATTGTATTTACGAATCTGCCGATTATATTTGCCATGGGTGTTGCCATCGGTATGGCAAAAAAGGAGAAGGAGGTTGCAGCATTATCCGCAGCGATTGCATTTTTCATTATGCATGCCTCCATCGGCGCCATGATTAATATTAACGGTGGAGCCGAGACAATGTTAAATGGTGCAACTACTTCCGTATGCGGAATTACCTCCCTGCAAATGGGTGTGTTCGGCGGTATCATTGTAGGACTTGGAGTTGCGGCGCTGCACAACCGGTTTTACAAGATTGAACTGCCACAGGTATTATCCTTCTTCGGTGGTACAAGATTTGTTCCGATTATTTCCTCTCTTGTATATGTAGTAGTGGGTATTTTGATGTTCTTCATCTGGCCGGTTATCCAGAATGGTATCTACGCAGTGGGCGACCTGGTATTAAATTCCGGCTATGCAGGAACCTGGGTATACGGATTTATGGAGCGTCTGCTGATTCCGTTTGGTCTTCACCATGTATTCTATCTTCCATTCTGGCAGACAGGTGTGGGTGGAACCTTAGAGGTTGGCGGACAGTTGATTGAAGGCGCACAGAATATTTTCTTTGCACAGCTGGCAGACCCTACAGTAGAGAAATTTGCTGTATCTGCAACAAGATTTATGTCAGGTAAGTTCCCATTAATGATTTTTGGTCTTCCGGGAGCTGCTCTTGCAATGTATAAGACAGCGAAGCCAGAGAAGAAAAAAGAGGTGGGAGGTCTTCTGTTATCAGCAGCGCTGACCTCCATGCTGACAGGTATTACAGAGCCGCTTGAGTTTACATTTTTGTTTGTTGCTCCGTTGCTGTATGGAATTCATTGTGTGTTTGCCGGTCTTGCATATATGTTAATGCATGTATTTGAGGTGGGTGTAGGAATGACCTTCTCCGGCGGCTTGATTGATATGTTTTTATTTGGTATACTTCAAGGAAATGCAAAGACAAACTGGGTATGGATTGTCATTGTGGGAATTTTCTACTTTATCATTTATTACCTGTTGTTCAGCTTCCTGATTAAGAAGATGGATTTGAAGACGCCTGGCCGTGGGGAAGAGGATGAAGAGGTAAAATTATACCGCAGAAGTGATGTGGATGCCAGAAAGAATGGCGCTGCAGCAGATGAAGGTACAGCTGCCGGGGAAGATGCCCTTTCCATGAAAATCTGCCAGGGACTTGGCGGAAAGAAGAACATTTCAGATTTGGACTGCTGTGCTACGAGACTTCGCTGTACCGTACACAAGCCGGAACTGGTAAGTGACGATATGTTAAAGGCAACCGGAGCCTCCGGTGTGGTGCACAAGGGAAATGGCGTCCAGATTATTTACGGACCACGGGTAACCGTTGTAAAATCAAATCTGGAGGATTATTTGGAGACTGCTCCGGATGAGGTATATATTCCAGAAGCGGTGGAAAATGCAGAGACAGAAGGTGCAGCAGAGGCGAAGGAGAATGCAGGAACCAAAGTTGTGAAGACAGTGACCATTTCCAGCCCGATAACCGGTAAGGCAGGGGATATTACCTCTACACCGGATGAGGTATTTTCTAATAAGATGTTAGGGGATGGTGCAGCTGTGACACCGGAGGATGCAATTGTAAGAGCACCGGAGGATGGTGAAGTGGCATTTGTATTTGACACAAAGCATGCAGTGGGATTCTTGACAGATACCGGAATCAGTCTGCTGATTCATGTTGGAATTGATACGGTGAAGTTAGAAGGTCAGGGCTTTGAGTCACTGGTTGAGACCGGTCAGAAGGTAAAGAAGGGTGAACCGCTGCTGAAGCTGGACTTAGATTTTCTTAAGGCAAATGCACCTTCCATTGTATCTCCTGTAATCTGTTCAGAGATGGAGGATAATCAGAAAATCCGTCTGTTAAAGCAGGGAGATATTAAGGCTGGTGAGGAGCTGTTTGCTGTAGACTTTTTTGAATAAGGGATAACGGCGAAAATTTATAGAAAATGAGGGGATAAGGATGTACCGGATTGAGAAAGTATTGAATCATAATACAGTTATAGCCATTTCCACGGAGAATAACCAGGAATACCTGATTATGGGAAAAGGCATTGGCTTTGGCAGGAAAATAAATGAACGGATGGAAGCAGGATTAGAGGATACCATTTATTCCTTACAGGAATCCACCGACAGGGGAGACGCCAGTAAGCTTGCCAAATCCATATCCCCGGTGTGTCTGGAGATTGCAGATGAGGTGCTGAAAAATGCCGAGAAGGCCTTCGGCAAAATTGACCGGAATATGCTGTTTCCAATGGCAGACCATATTGAATATGCAGTTAAGCGAATTAAAAACCATGAGCAAATCAGCAATCCGTTAACAGAGGATATCCGCATTTTATTCCATGCGGAATATAAGGTGGCACAGTGTATCCAGGATATTTTAAGGGAAAAGCTGGATGTACAGATTGATGATGATGAGATTGGATATATTGCACTTCATATCCACTCGGCTATTGAGGATGAAAAGGTGTCCCAGGCGATGCAGATGGCTCAGGCGGTGCGGGAATGTGTTTCACTGGTGGAAAAGGAAATCGGAAGACCCATTGATGTGTTGTCCCTGTCCTATAACCGTCTTATGAACCACATCCGGTATATGGTGGTCCGCACCTTAAAGGGCGAACAGCTTAAGGTGAGTATGAATGATTATATGGAGGTGAAATTCCCGAAATCCTTTCAGATTGCACAGACTGTCTGCGACCAGGTCAGCCATGACCTGCGGCGGCAGCTAAGCGAGGAGGAAATCGGTTATCTGGCAATGCATATTGAACGGGTGACAAGTGCGGAGCTGGAAAACGTGGAATGAGAGTATTTTTTCAATTGACAATCCCATAGGGATATGTTACTCTGACAGTATATTAGGGAGTAGTTCACATTCATACAGAATGTTATGCATAACGTCATCACGCCGGGAAGGCCGGGATGCATACTGAAATAAGAACGAGACTTTTATTGTGTATTTATTGCGCAATAAAGGTCTCGTTTTTTGTTGTCAAACATATGGGAAAATGGTCCGATGGACTATTTTTGAGTTGCCAGGCATATGAAAAAAAGGTTCAGTGAACCTTTTTTGAGTGTATAAGTGGCTACTCCAGGAAAAGGAGATGTTTATCATGGAAATCTTAGTTCAATTTTTGTTACTCGTGTTAGGCTTTTGTATGCTGGTAAAGGGAGCGGACTGGTTTGTGGACGGGGCAGCGGGAATTGCCGATAAGTTTGGAATTCCCCAGCTGGTTATCGGACTTACCATTGTCGCCATGGGAACCAGTGCGCCGGAGGCGGCGGTCAGTATCACGGCTGCGCTAAAGGGAAATGCAGCCATAACCATTGGAAATGTGGTGGGAAGCAATATTTTAAATATTTTGATTATTCTGGGTATAACTGCGGTGATTGTTACCGTGGCGGTGGCAAAATCCACGATACGCTATGAGATACCATACATGCTGTTTATTACACTGCTCTTAATGGTATTTGGCTATACCGGAGGAAACATTTCCTTTGCAGAGGGAATTATCTTGTGGATTGCCTTTATCGCCTATCTCATATATTTGTTTTTTATGGCAAAAAAGAATAAAGAGGAGACCGGAGAAGAAGAGGCGAAAAAGCCAATATGGCTGCTGGTGGTATTGGTTATAACGGGCCTGGTGTTAGTTGTGTGGGGAAGCGATGTCACGGTTGACGCTGCAACGGCGATTGCAAAAGCGGCAGGCTTAAGTGAGCGCTTTATCGGACTTACCATTGTAGCCCTTGGAACCTCTCTGCCGGAGCTGTTTACCTCGGTATCGGCAGCTATGAAGGGGAAGGCGGATATTGCCATAGGAAATATAGTGGGAAGCAATATTTTTAATATTTTGTTCGTGGTTGGTACGACGGCTCTGATTACGCCGGTGGTATTTGTTCCGAGCTTCATTATTGATACTCTGGTTGCGGCTGCTGCGGGAGTATTGCTGTGGCTCTGTGTCTTCAGGGAGCAGAAATTGAAGAGAACAGGTGGAATCATTATGCTTTTGTGTTATGCAGCATATTTTGTCTATCTGCTTGTATAAAATAAAAAAAATAAGAAGGTCTGGCACAAGCCAGACCTTCTTTTAATGAGGGGGGAGAGGATTCCAGTACAACCGAAGTTGTACTATATGAAAAGCTCTTACAAGTACATAGTATAATGGGAAATTGTGAACAAATTATGTCTTCTTTGTTTCCGTTTTGTGAAATCTGATTAATTTTCATTTTTTTACAGTACCCCCTTTTCGTATAAAAGAAAATATGTTATATTACATAATGTCTATAAATAATAGTATTGAAAACTATGTTATGGATTGTTCGTGCTATGATATGGGCATGAATTGTATATCAGATTAGAAATAGGAGTTATATTATGTCATACCAGATTATTACCGATAGTTCCTGTGATTTAAGTCCGGAATTGATTAAGGAAAAGCATTTGCATGTTGTACCATTTTATGTATCCTTTGATGAAGAGAACTATTTTAAGGAAAACGAGGAGCTTCAGGTACATGAGTTTTATCAGAAGATGATAGATAATCCGGAGGTGTTTCCGAAAACCTCATTGCCTTCTGTAGAGGATTATGTGGAAGCATTTACTCCTTATGTGGAGGACGGAAAGGATATCATCTGTATCTGTATTACCACTAAGTTCAGCGGTTCTTATAATTCTGCCTCCACGGCAAAGGATATTATTTTAGAGGATTATCCGGAGGCAAAGCTTACTGTCATTGACGCAACCGTGAATACCGTTTTACAGGGGATTCTTGTATTAGAAGCGGTTCGGATGCAGGAAAATGGCTTGTCTTATGAGGAAGTAGTGGAAGGTGTGGAACGGATTAAGGGAACCGGACGGATTATATTTACAGTGGGTAATATGGATTATCTGATTCACGGTGGCCGTGTGGGCAAGGTAATGAAGGTGGCGGTGAATGCCTTGAAAATCCGCCCCATGATTATTTTAAAGGAGGGGGAAATCTTTCCTTTTGGAATTGCCCGGAGCCGTAAAAAATCCATACAGAAGATTATTGAAAAAACAAAATCACACTTTGAGGAAATCGGGGAATCGCCGGATGATTATGAAATTGTAATCGGGTACGGTTACGATTATGAGGAAGCGGTGGAATTCCGCCAGGAGCTATTGGATTCCCTGAAGACATACTCGAATAAATCAGAGCTTGACATTTACCAGATAGGCGCTATGATAGGAGTGCATACGGGACCCTATCCTCTGGGGATTGGGTTAATCCGAAAATATGACAGATGATTTTTTCTGATGGCAGAAAGGGGCATTTTCTATGGGAGATACCTCAAAATATAAAGAACAAGAAACAAATAAATCCCAAAAACGCATCTGTCTCGGCATTCTCGCCCATGTGGATGCGGGGAAAACAACCTTATCGGAAAGCATGCTTTTTGAAAGCGGAATGATTAAGAAGCTGGGACGGGTGGATAACCGGGATGCCTTTTTGGATACAGAGGAATTAGAGCGGAGCCGGGGAATAACCATTTTTTCAAAGCAGGCAGTTATAGAGTGTGGGGATACGGTTATTACGCTGTTAGATACACCGGGGCATGTGGATTTTTCTGCGGAGATGGAGCGGGCGCTCTGGGTAATGGACTATGCAGTTTTGGTTATCAGTGGGGCAGACGGTGTCCAGGGACATACGCTCACTTTGTGGAGACTGCTGGAGAGATATGGGATTCCTGTTTTTTTGTTTATCAATAAAATGGACCAGCCGGGAACGGACAGGGAAAAACTGATGCAGGATATCCGCAGTGAATTTGGAGAGGGCTGTATTGATTTTACAATTTCAGACAGGACTTTGCTGGAGGAGCAGGTGGCTGTCTGCGATGAAGCCCTGATAGAGCGTTATCTGGAAGGAAATGCAGTTACAGGGGATATTATTTCGGATATGATTCTGCAAAGAAAGATATTTCCCTGTTATTTTGGCTCGGCATTAAAATTAGATGGCGTGGATGTCTTTTTAAAAGACATGCTTGCATATATGCAGGAAAAGAAGGCAGAACAGGAATTTGGGGCAAGAATATTTAAGATAGCCAGAGACAGTCAGGGAAACCGTTTAACCTATATGAAAATAACAGGAGGCTGTCTGAGGGTAAAAGACAGCCTGTCCGGCACAATGCAGAACAGCCTGCAAAAACAGGAAATAGAAAATGCGGCTGCTGCGCATATGGAAAAATGGGAGGAAAAGGTTAACCAGATTCGCATTTATTCCGGAGAAAGGTATGAAGCGGTAAAGGAAGCCCTTCCGGGAATGGTGTGTGCGGTGACGGGACTTACCTATACCCGTCCCGGTGAAGGCATTGGCATGGAGAAGGGAGCGGATATTCCGGTATTAGAGCCGGTGCTTACCTATTCGGTTGAGCTTCCGGAGGATGTGGATGCGGCGGTAATGCTTCCGCTGTTCCGCCAGCTGGAGGAGGAAGAGCCGGAGCTTCATATTTTGTGGCAGGAGGAAACCCGCTCCATACAGGTTAAGCTGATGGGAGAAGTGCAGATTGAGGTGGTAAAAAAGCTTGTTGCGGACCGCTTTGGAGTGGAAGTGGGTTTTGGAACAGGAAATATTATATACAAGGAAACCATTACCAATACAGTAGAAGGTGTGGGACATTTTGAGCCTTTGCGGCATTATGCAGAGGTACATCTGCTGTTAGAGCCGGGAGAACCCGGCAGTGGTATGCAGTTTCTTGCGGACTGCAGCGAGGATGTCCTGGATAAGAACTGGCAGAGGCTGATTCTGGCACATCTGGAGGAGAGGGAGCACGCTGGAGTTCTTACCGGTTCGGCGCTTACGGATATGCGGATTACAGTGGTGGCAGGAAAAGCGCATGCGAAGCATACAGAGGGAGGAGATTTCAGACAGGCAACCTACCGGGCAGTCAGACAGGGGCTTATGCAGGCGCAGTCGGTATTATTAGAGCCCTATTATGCATTCCGGCTGCAGGTTCCAACGGAATCCATCGGAAGGGCGATGACGGATATTGAAAATATGTATGGCAGCTTTGAACCGCCGGTTCTGGAGGGAGAGCAGGCGGTACTTTGCGGAAGTGTGCCGGTGGCGGCTATGCGTGATTACCAGGTTACGGTGAATTCCTATACGAAGGGAAGAGGGACGCTGTTTTGTACTCTGGAGGGATATGGACGCTGTCACAATGCGGAGGAGGTGATAGCCGCAGTGGGCTACCAGCCGGAGCAGGACACTGCCAACCCATCCTCCTCTGTATTCTGTTCCCATGGGGCAGGATTTATTGTGCCGTGGAACCAGGTTGCGGATTATATGCATGTGGAGAGCGTATTTTCTAAGGCGGACAGGCAGATATCCTATGAGCAGGAAAATGAGCTGGAGCGCCGGAAGGCAGGACTGTTTGACTATTCCATTGATGAGGAGCAGATTGAGGAGATATTGAAGCGGACATTTCATGCCAATGAGCGAGCCTCAAAGCACTACTACAGGAAGCCAAAGCGGCAGCCAGCCACAGTGTATAAGGGACAAGCTAAACCCCGTTTCCAGGAAAAATATCTGATTGTGGATGGCTATAATATCGTTCATGCATGGGATGAATTGAAATGCCTGATTGAAGATAATTTAGAAGGAGCGAGGATGAAGCTGTTAGATGTATTGTCAAATTACCAGGCATTTGTCAAGTGTGAGCTGATTGTGGTATTTGATGCATACAAGGTAAAAGGAAATCTGGGTGAAATGTTTGATTATCACAATATCCATGTAGTCTATACAAAAGAAGCGGAAACAGCGGATTCCTATATTGAGAAGCTCACCCACAAAATAGCCAGAGATTACCATGTGACGGTTGCCACCTCAGATGGCCTTATCCAGCTGATTACAAGAGGGCAGAACTGTGCTGTCATGTCTGCCCGGGAGTTAAAGGAACAGGTGGAAGGGGTGGAGGCAGCTATCCGGGAATATCTTTCAGAGGATTCGGAGGGATAAAGGCGTATTTATCCCCGAAGCGTCTGGTAAAGCCTGGCGATTGGCAGTCCCACAACATTATTGTAATCACCATGGATTTCCTTGATGTGTATGGCAAATGGTCCCTGGATGCCATAGGCGCCTGCCTTATCCATACAGTCCCCGGTGGCAATATAATCCTTTAGCTCGTAATCGCTGATGGGATAAAAGGTAACGTCTGTACACTCATATAACAGATGGGTCTGCTTTTCACCCTGTGTTTTTAATATAATTGCGATGCCGGTAAATACCTGGTGTGTCCGGTCGGAGAGGAGCTTTAGCATGTCAAAGGCCTCCTGCTCATCCTCCGGTTTCCCCAGGATTTCATGGTCATAGTAAACAATGGTGTCTGCTCCGATTACACAAAAATCTTTGCCGGTGTAATCTTTCCGGATTTGCCGGTACACATTGTCTGCCTTTTGAAATGCAAGGTCCTCCACAATTTTATCCGGACTGGTTTCCGTTATGGTTTCCTTTACGGTTGAAGGGACAACGGTAAAGGTAAATCCAGCCTGAGTTAATAATTCTGCCCTTCTGGGAGAGGCAGAAGCTAAAATAATGGGAATGTCTTTGTTTATCATAAAACTCCTCCTTTTTTTACATCCTCAAAGGTTATCTCTTCGTTGCTGTAACGTGCCTTTTCATATACGTCCGTCAATTCACTGATATCTTCATCATACATCTTTAATACCTTGTCGGCAATATCCTCCGGCGTGTAATTTTTCCTGTAAATCTCCTGATTATAGCTTTTTATCTTAAGGCGGTATGCCCGTCTGATTTTGGCGGCATTGTCGGGACGGAAAAAGGTCTTAATCTGTTCCAATATATGTTTTGTTTCCTTTTTGGGTCTCACCTTTTCCGGAGCTTCCTGTAATGTGACAACGACATCCGTATCCTTTGCGTATCGGTTTAAAAACAACCTGGCAAGATAGGTGACTGCACGGTAAAACAGATAGAGGATAAATAGCAGCGCAATAATGCTGCAAATCCCATCCAACACTCTTCCCAGCAGGGAGGGCTCCCTTACCGCTTCCAGCGCGGTCTGTAATTCGCTGTCCGTAATATCGCTCTGCTCTACCCGGCTTTCTATAAAGAATAATGCCCGCAGCAGTCCAATCAGATAAAAAAGGAAATATACAAAAGCCCGTGTCAGCTTTATAATGTATTCCCCGATGTAATACACGGCATTGTCAAGCTGAAAAACGTATATAAATACTGCCGTTATAAGAAAAGCAATCCCAATGAAACCAATCATAAAGGAATGAGTAAGGACTATTTTTCGTACCGGCACAGAGGCAGCATGTTGGGAATTGGATAAGGTTTTGCTGAGACCTTCTAAGGACAGCCGGATAAAATGCAGCAGAAGAAGAGCGATGCCACAGACGTATATCAGCTGGGAAAGCGCTGTCATGCGGTATCTCAGGGTGATGATATAGATGACAGCTATGACTAAAAACAAAGCCCAGGGCGCTTCCTCATAGGGTTTTTCCTTACTGCGTTTCCAGATAAGAATCCCATGTATATTTTCCAGTACCAGAAGCGTGAGGTACAGGTATTTGTAGCATACGGTTGGAAATGGTACCAGCCATACGGGAAGAAAGAAAAGTCCGTGAAGGAAAATATACAGCAGCGGGTGGTAGCAATACTGCTCAATTACCAGATAGCAGATAAGGATAAATGGGATTCCAAGCAGAAATGCGGGCTCCACCACTGCCTTTTCGTATATGGTTAAAACTGTGGAAAAGGCAATGAGATAAGTAATGGCTGCTGTCAGGAGCCTTCCGATATTCTTGAGCAGGGTTAAATTATACTTCATCTGCGTTCACCTCCCAGAATTGGATATCGGATACAGGGGATGAAACAGGGGCATATTCCGGGCAGATGAAGAGCACCTGATAGCCATTTTCCTTCTTATCCCTGTATTTTTGAAGCAGAGCTTCTTTTCGGTAATTTGATATAACCAGATAAACCGTGTTCTTTGTGTGATTCTGAAAAACAGAGTCTGTTCCGTCAAAAAAGGATAGAAAATCTGTAAGCGCATTGGCAAGTTTAAGCTTTGCCAGCGCCTGAAGCAGGGTATGTAAATGCTCATCCCCTGTACCGGGCTCTGTCACGGTGGGTAATCCGGTGGAGGAATCCACAAGATTCACCGCAAGACGTACCGCAAAGCCATGGAGCGTTATATGCTGCAGCAGCGTAGCGGCTACACGAATAAGGTATTCCTGTAAATCATCCGAGCGCTGTATCACATTCGTGTCAAGATTGAGGAGCAGGACAATTTCGCTGCTCTGGGTATCAAAGTAGGTGTTTACCATAAGCGTATCTGCTTTGGCAGTTGCCTTCCAGTTGATGTAGTGCATACCGTCCTGGCTGGTGTATTCCCGTATTCCCCGGAAAGACAGGGGGTCTTCATAGAGTGTTTTGCGGGTAATGTCTCCCATGATGGAGCTGGTGAGGGAAAGGGACTGCCGGTCCCGGAGCTGTCCCGGATAGACATACAATGCCGCATGGTTATCTAAAATAGAGGCATAGGACCTCCGCATGAATAAATCATTGGCCACCAGATGAATGGAATCAATGATATAATAGCCCCTTTTGGTGGTGCGAAAGACCTGCTTTCTGGTAATCTGCTGGTTTCCCAATATGGAAAAAAAATCATTTCGGTAGTAATAATCCGAAACAGAGGAGTTGTCCGTCTCTTCGTACTGAAAGGTCCGGGAAGAACGGAATTTCACAAATAATACCGGCAGAGGCAGAAACTTGCGGTTTTCAATCTGCTCCTCCATTTCTAATGTATCTCCGATATTTGCATGGGCTTTGCTGAAAGAGATGCGGACATAAAGCTTTCTGTCCCAGTATTTCCGGTAAAGGGCAGCCTGCAGAAAATATATAGTTAGGGCAAGGATGATAGCAAGGATATACTGCATGGATTACTCCTTTATTGGTTGAAATTTTCCGTGGGAACCGGTATGGTTGACATAATATCATCCAATATGGAGTATGCCAGAGCCTGGCCGCTGGAACCCCGTAAGGATAACAGTCTGTGGCCAAGACATGGTTTTACAAGATATTTTACATCCTCCGGAATCACATAGGAACGTCCGTTTAAAAGAGCGTATGCCTGGGAAAGCCGGGCAAGGCTCAGCATGCCTCTTGGATTCACCCCCAATGCAGCCTGCTCATGGTGTCTGGTGGCATGGATAATGTCAATAATATATTTCCGGATATCGTTATGTATGTAAATGTCTTCGGTCTGTTTCTGCAGATGGATAATGTCTGTTAATGAACAGATTGGAGAAAGCTTTTCCGCAGGGTCGCCCTCCATATAGCTGTCTAACAGAATGCGTTCTTCTTCTGCGGTGGGAAATCCCATGGAAATTTTTAAGTCAAACCGGTCTAGCTGTGCTTCCGGAAGAGGAAAGGTTCCCGTGGTTTCAATTGGATTTTCCGTGGCAATCATAAAAAACGGATTGGAAAGCCTCCGGGTTACACCGTCCGTGGTAACCTGTCCCTCTGCCATGGCTTCTAACAGACAGGACTGGGTTCTCGGTGTTGCACGGTTAATCTCGTCCGCCAGCAGTATATTGGTGAAAACAGGTCCCGGAATAAATACAAACTCCTGGCTCTTCTGGTTATAGATATTGATGCCCGTTACATCTGTGGGAAGCAGGTCAGGAGTAAACTGAATCCGCTTAAATCCGCCGTCGATGGAGGCAGCTATTGCCCTGGCAAGCCTTGTTTTCCCGGTCCCGGGAGTATCCTCCAGCAGAACATGTCCCTTAGCCAGCAGGGCAGTCAGAACAAGCCTGATTTTATCATTTTTTCCGATAATTACTTTTTGAATGTTTTCTTCGATTTGCTTTAGTGTTGCATTCGCTGCTGTCAATTCCATGTTTTTTCCTCCGGAGCCGTTATTTTTGAAAGGATAAGCGCATTTACCGCTACCGCTTAATTTGATTATAATTTTAATATATTTTTATAAAATTCACAACCTGTAACACATTTAATTTGCAAGAAATGAATAACAATGTTACAATCAGACGGTAACGTCATCAGCTGGGTAGAAACCAAACAGGGAGAAGCTTATGAATAAGAAAATAGCGGTGTTTATGCTGATTATTGTGCTGGCAGGGCTGACTGTATGGATATACTTGTCGGTTCCGGAGGTACAAAAGCAGATTGCAATATACACAGAAGAGGATTTTACGGAGAAGAATATTTATTCGGATTTGGAGAGCCTGTCAGAACGCCTGGAGGAGGAAATCATGAAGGGCTCGGATTCCTTTACCGTTTATCTGCAGGATTTGGATGTGAATGCCATTAACCAGATTAATGAATCACTGGACGGTATATTTGGAAGCGGCGCAACATACCAGCAGGTGGGGCTGGTGGGGAATACTTATAAAAAGGTAACCATTACGATTAAGCAGTCGGCTAATTATTATGCAATGCAGGCATATCTGCAGAACAGTCCCATTCCGGATTCAGAGCCAAAGGCACAGGAATTATATGAAGTGATAAAGACAGTATTGGACACACAGATTTCAGAAGGGATGTCCGATTATGAAAAGGAGCTGGCACTGCACGATTATCTGGTGACCCATTGCAAGTACAGTGAAGACATATTCCAGCCGGCTGGCAGTGACATATACCGGGCATATGGTGCCCTGGTGAATCAGGATGCAGTTTGTAATGGCTATGCGGAGGCGCTGCAGCTGCTGTTTCAATGTGCAGGTATCAGGTCGGAATTTGTGATTGGCACAGCGGATGGTGTTGACCATGCCTGGAATCTTGTGGAGATAGATGGAAAATGGTATCATTTAGACGCAACATGGGATGACCCTCTGCCGGACCAGGGAGAGGAAACTCTGCATCCGTATTTTAATGTGCCGGATGAGATTATGGAGCAAAACCATACATGGAACAGGGAAGACTATCCAGCAGCAGACAGTATGGCAGAGAATTTCTATGTGAAGGAAGAAGCCTATTTTACTAATTTTGATGATTACAGCGTAAGTGCATATGATACTATGGTAAATGGAGGAAATCCAAGATATGAGGCTGTAATTGAGAATTATGTTGAGGATGAGGAAGATATGCAGTTTATCTTTGAGGATAATTTTAAATATAACAGCGTAAACTGGCAGACCTTTAAAGCAGGAAATTATTGTGTTCTTGTGATAAAAGCAGAGTAAAGGAGGAAGCAATGACAAAGCAGGAATTTTTAGAAGAATTAAAGAGTGCTTTAACCGGTGAGGTGCCGCCGGAGGTAATGATGGATTCCTATGGCTACTATTCAAATTATATTGACGAGGAGATGCGAAAGGGCAGAAGCGAGGCGGAAGTGCTGGCGGAGCTGGGAAAGCCTGCGCTGATTGCACGCTCCATCATAGCGGCACAGGCGGGAGAGCGGACTGCGGATGTAGAATATACAGAGGATGGAAGAACAAAAAAGGTCAGAAGAAATCCATTTTCTGAAAAGACGGAATCTGCCCGGCAGACACATAAAGAGTTTACGTTTGATTTTAATGCATGGTATGCGAAGGTGCTTTTTGTGGCACTGATTATTGTGCTGGTTATACTTGTGTACTTTATCCTAAAGCTTGGCTTCTGGGTGCTGGTGACCTTTGGTATTCCGATTCTGATTGTACTTGGTATTATTTATTTAATTATGTATTTTACCCGGTAGCAGAATCGCCTAAAGTGGCTCTTTTTCGGTGCTTGCTGTTTTATGAATTGCGGCTTGAAAAAGAAACTATATGGTGTTAAAATAAAGAACGCATGTGAAAAAGTATTTTAAAGGATAGGAGTCGGTGAAATGTCAGGACATTCAAAATTTGCAAACATTAAACATAAAAAGGAAAAAAATGATGCGGCAAAGGGAAAAATCTTTACTATAATAGGTAGAGAAATTGCAGTAGCGGTGAAAGAGGGAGGAGCAGACCCGAATAACAATTCCAAGCTTCGGGATGTGATTGCCAAGGCAAAGGCAAATAACATGCCAAATGATACCATTGAGAGAGGCATCAAGAAGGCGGCGGGAGATGCAAACTCTGTTAATTATGTGTCCATTACATATGAAGGCTATGGACCAAATGGTACAGCCATTATTGTGGACGCTCTGACGGATAACAAGAACAGGACAGCCTCCAATGTAAGAAATGCATTTACAAAGGGTGGCGGTAATGTGGGAACTCCTGGCTGTGTATCCTTTATGTTTGATAAAAAGGGACAGATTATCATTGATAAGGAAGAGTGCGATATGGATGCAGACGACCTTATGATGATGGCATTGGATGCTGGAGCAGAGGATTTTGCGGAAGAAGAGGACAGCTTTGAAATCATTACCGGGCCGGATGACTTTTCTGCAGTGCGGGAAGCCCTGGAGGCAGAAAAGATACCTATGGCGTCGGCAGAGGTGACAATGGTTCCGCAGACATGGGTGGAGCTTACCAGTGATGAGGATATCAAGAAGATTAATAAGATTTTAGATTTGCTGGACGAGGATGATGATGTCCAGGCAGTTTACCATAACTGGGACGAATAGGATTTTACAATGAAATGTGAAAGGATGAAACGGTTACGTGAGACGGTTTCATCCTTTATTATGATATATTGAAGCAGGGTATAAGAGAGACAAAAAGAAGCAGAGGGAGGATACTTTTATGAAAAATTTGAAAATGGTGCTATTTATGGCATTCGCCGTACTGTTGGTGGCAGCGAATAATATCAGTGTGCAGGCAGCTGCAACAGATGCAGATAAAAAAATTGCTATCAATAGTACTAATTTTAAGGGCTTAACAGCATTTGCAAAGAAGCAGGATACCGATGGCGACGGTTATTTGTCAATGGCTGAATTGAGTAAAGTGTTTGTCATTAATAATGATACGAATAATGACGGGAAAGTGGATATTAAAATAACAGGACTTGGAGGGATAGAGCATTTTCCTAATGTCAGCACAGTATCTCTTTTAAAGTATTCAAAGAGCACATTGACGATTCCGAAAAGTGCTTCTGTTCGATGGCTGACTTTGTATGATGTAAATACAAAAAGTCTGAAGATTAATGCTCCCGGTGTACAGGAAATAAAGCTGTCTTCCCGGCGGTCTTCGTTTAAGAAAAAGTTGAAGAAGTTAGATATATCGAATTGCAGTAAACTGGTTATATTTGATATTAATTACGCTACGGATTATTTGACACAGTTAAAGCTTCCAAAAGAAAAAAGTAAATTAAGAAGTATTTCACTATGCAAAGTAAAATGTAGTTCTTTGAATTTGTCAAAGTATAAAAATCTTCAGGAGGTTATCGTTTTGGTAAGCTCTGTGAAAACTGTTAATCTAAGCAAATGTAAAAAGCTGCTTTATGTGTATTTTTATCGCTGCGATAAACTAAAAAGCGTGAAAGTGAACAAAGCCTCCAAGCTGCGGTATCTGAATTGGTATGGGTGCAAAGCCTTGAAAAGGAGTGGAATAAAGACCGCCGGCAAGGGTAAAATTGGAGGCGGAACGGGTATGTATTGGCTAAATACAAAAAAATATAATAAGTTTATTCAGAGTTTATACCAATAGTATTTTAAAAAATGAGATTCAGGGAGTTTCCATTGATGGTATTTATGAAAACTCATTAAATAAATTTCAGGAGGATTATAAAATGAAGCTGGGAATCGTTGGCCTTCCAAATGTAGGCAAAAGTACATTATTTAATTCGTTAACAAAGGCAGGAGCAGAATCTGCAAATTATCCGTTTTGTACCATCGACCCCAATGTGGGTGTGGTTCCGGTACCGGATGAGAGAATTGATGTCCTGACCAAGATGTATAATTCCAGGAAAACCGTACCGGCTGTCATTGAATTTGTGGATATTGCAGGTCTTGTGAAGGGAGCCTCCAAAGGGGAAGGTCTCGGTAACCAGTTCTTATCCAACATCAGGGAAGTAGATGCCATTGTCCATGTGGTGCGCTGCTTTGAGGATTCCAATGTGGTACATGTAGACGGAAGCATTAATCCCCTTCGTGATATTGAAACCATTAACTTTGAGTTAATCTTTTCAGACATTGAAATACTGGACAGAAGAATTGCAAAGAATCAGAGAGCGGCGAATAATAATAAAGATATTGCAAAGGAAGTTGCCTTTATGAAACGCATTAAGGAGCATTTGGAAAACGGCAAGCTTGCCATTACCTTTGAAGTGGATGGTGAGGACGAGGAGGCGTGGATGGCAGAGTATAATCTCCTTACCAGAAAACCGGTTATCTTTGCAGCAAATGTGGCGGAGGATGATTTGTCAGATGATGGTGCAGGGAATGAATATGTGAAGGCTGTCAGGGACTATGCGGCAGAATATGGCTCCGAGGTATTTGCTGTGTGTGCCCAGATTGAACAGGAGATTTCCGAATTGGAAGAGGATGAGAGGAAGATGTTCCTGGAGGATTTGGGACTTTCAGAATCCGGACTGGATAAATTAATCCGTGCAAGCTATTCTCTGCTGGGACTGATTTCTTATCTGACCTCCGGAGAGGACGAAACCCGTGCATGGACAATCAAGAAGGGGACAAAGGCGCCTCAGGCTGCCGGAAAAATCCATACGGATTTTGAACGGGGCTTTATCCGGGCAGAGGTGGTAAATTATAAGGATTTGGTGGAAAACGGTTCCATGGTGGCAGCGAAGGAAAAGGGACTTGTACGTTCTGAGGGTAAGGAATATGTTGTCCAGGACGGAGACGTCATCCTGTTTAAGTTTAATGTATAGGTAGGAGGCTTTTTATGTATGAAATACGGTTTCCCAATTTAGGAATTGTACTTAAAAATGTGGCGGACGGCTTTTCTATTGGAGGCTTTGAAATACGTTTTTATGGAGTTATCATTGCCTTTGGGTTTATTCTTGGCTATCTGTTAATTGCCAAAGAGGCAAAACGGACCGGGCAGAATCCTGAGTTGTATCTGGATTATATGCTCTGGCTGGTGATTCCGGCAATATTGGGAGCGAGAATTTATTATATTCTCTTCAGCCTCGATGATTATATTAAGGAGGGGCAGTCTCTCAAGGATACGATTCTCGGAATGATTAATATCCGGGGAGGTGGGCTTGCCATATATGGCGGGGTCATAGCGGGAATTATCACGCTTATCATTTTTGCAAAAAAGCGGAAGGTCAGTATAATGCTGATGCTGGATACCTGTTCCATGGGACTTCTGGTGGGACAAATCCTTGGAAGATGGGGAAATTTCTTTAACAGGGAAGCATTTGGTGGTTACACAGATTCTCTGTTTGCCATGGCAATTCCGGTAGAGTGGTTTGGAAGTAAGAATTTTTTGCTGAGTACGGTAAATAACGGAATTATCACCCAGGAAATGATAGACAATGTATTGACGATTAACGGAAAGGAATTTATTCAGGTGCATCCTACCTTTTTATATGAGTCTCTATGGAATCTGGGGGTACTGCTTATAATCTTTCTATATAGAAGGCATAAAAAGTTTGACGGCGAAATGTTCGCCATGTATATCTGGGGATATGGTCTTGGCAGGGTATGGATAGAGGGGCTCCGTACAGACTCTCTTATGGTTCCGGGAATGGACTTTAAGGTGTCCCAGCTTCTGGCAGCATTTTGTGTAGTAGGGGCGTCTGTTTATATTATTTACAAGCGTATGCAGCTGAGTAAAGCCGGTGGGGAAGAACATGTGGAATAGTTTCCCATGGTAAATGGACACCGGTAAAATTGAATAAACAATGGTGAAAGCCACAGGATTTTAACAAGCTTAAATCCTGTGGTTTTTTTGTTGCCATGTATATAAGAAAAAGGTCCGGTGAACCATTTTTGAGTTTTGCATGGTGACAAAGTGGGGGATTCCTCCACTTTCTCCCACTGTCAGGAAATGAAAAGTGGGTGAAAAATACCTGTATAAAGAGAAAACACAAAATATCCGGAATTGAAAATAAGGACGCACAAGATATTGTGTATTTTTGAAAAAATAGGTATAAAAACAGGACAAATTATATACAAAGTGCACAAAAAATGAAGAAAAACTTTAGCCAATTTCACAATAAAATAAGGGCAAATCTTTTATTGCATTATGTAACCCGATGGGGTACAATAGTGGTTGTAAGTGGTGAATTGTGGTAGACGGTGGTAAATTGTGGTGGATTTATCACAGAACGGAAACCACGATGGCTGCGGACGAAGGATAGAAGAAGGGAAGGTGACAGCCATGTCCAAGGGATTAAAAGGTGAATATAACCATTCTGTTGATTCCAAGGGAAGAATGATTGTACCTTCAAAGCTGAGAGAGCAGTTAGGCTTATCCTTCGTTGTAACAAGGGGAATGGACGGATGTCTGTTTGCTTATCCCAATGATGAATGGGAGATTTTTGAGGGCAAATTAAGGCAGCTTCCAATGACCAATGAGAACTCAAGAAAGTTCAAAAGATTTTTCCAGGCAGGTGCTGCGGATTGCGAGGTTGACAATCAGGGAAGAATCCTTCTGCCGGCTAATTTGAGAGAGTTTGCCGGTATTACCAAGGATGTGACTGTGGTTGGTGTCGGCGAGCGTGCTGAAATCTGGAGCAAAGAAAAATGGGAAGAGAAAAACAATATTGACGACATCGATTTCAATGAATTGGCTCAGGGAATCGAAGATTTAGGCATTATGATTTAGGAGGATAGACGTTGGAATTTTCACATAAGTCAGTGTTACTGGAGGAAACCATAGAGGGTCTTAACATCAGAGAAGATGGAACTTATGTGGACGGAACCCTGGGTGGTGGAGGACATGCATTTCATGTGTGTGAGCGTTTATCCGGTAAAGGCAGGTTCATAGGAATAGATCAGGATGCAGCTGCCATTGAGGCAGCAGGCATCCGGCTATTACCATATCAAGATAAAATAAAAATTGACATTGTAAGAAGCAATTATCAAAAAACCCCTCAGGTTTTAAAGGAACTGGACATTGACGGTGTTGATGGTATCGTTCTTGACCTGGGGGTATCCTCCTATCAGTTAGATACACCGGATAGGGGTTTTACATACAGAGAGGATGCACCTCTCGATATGAGAATGGACCAGAGGCAGGAAATGACTGCTAAGGATATAGTAAATGATTATCCGGAAGCGGAGCTTTTCAGGGTAATCAGGGAATATGGCGAAGAAAAATTTGCCAGAAGCATTGCCAGACATATATGTCAGGCGCGAAAGGAAAAAGTCATTGAGACAACATTTGAGCTCAATGACATTATAAAGGCTGCTATACCAATTAGAGCTAGGTCTGCAGGAGGGCACCCTTCGAAGAGAACCTTTCAGGCTATCAGGATTGAATTAAACCAGGAACTGACCATTCTGGAACAATCCATCGACCAAATGATAGAGCTGTTAAACCCAAGGGGCCGAATATGCATCATTACGTTCCACTCATTAGAAGACCGGATTGTAAAGAGGATTTTTAGAACAAACGAGAATCCTTGTACATGCCCTCCCGACTTTCCTAAATGTGTATGTGGAAAGGTTTCCAGGGGGAAGGTCATAACCAGGAAACCCATCTTACCGTCAGAGGAAGAGTTAGAAGAGAACAGAAGAAGCAAAAGTGCAAAGCTGCGTATTTTTGAGAAGGCTTAATTGGTGTTAAGTAAATAAAGAACAATAGAAGAAAAATGCGGGATATCACAAATGATGAACGTATTTAGAAGAGGGGAATGAGAATATTGAATTCAAGGTATGATGAAAGAGAATATTACATCGAAGGTAATACAGCAAGAAAGCTGAATGCAGTACCTGAAAGAATTAATCGGCCGGAGCCGGAAGAGCGTAAGGTCAATGAAAAAATCAATAGAAACAGAAATCGTGCAAGAGCATTTGATTTAAAATATACAATAGCACTGACAGTTGCAACAGTATTTTTATTTGTATCCTGTGTAAATATGCTGACAATACAGGCAGACATTACAGAGCAGAGGAGACAGATTGCAGCATTGGAAAGTAATTTAAATGAACTGACTGATACAAATGATGAGACAAATAAAAGATTGGAAAGTTCAGTTGATTTACCTGAAATATATGATGTAGCTACAAATGAGCTGGGTATGGTATATCCAAAAACGGGACAGGTTGTTTCTTATGAGGCAAGTAATCCGGACTATGTAAAGCAGTTTAAGGATGTACCGTCTAAATAAGATTAGGTGTGATAATATGGCAAAGAAGAGAAAGCGTTTTCTTGCAAGAATGCAGACGAAATTATTTGTAATCGTAATTTTGCTTACGTTGGTTTTTCTGTTCTTAATAGGAAGACTGATTTATATCAATGCGAAGGATGGAAAAAGATATGAAAAAACAGTGCTGGCACAGCAAAGCTATGACAGCATTGAAATTCCTTACCGGAGAGGCGATATTTTAGACCGCAACGGAACGCAGCTCGCAACCAGTGAAAAAGTGTATAATCTGATTCTGGAGCCGAAAAATGTGTTGCAAAGCGACGAGGTGAAGACGGCAACGGTGAAGGCGCTTACCAAATATTTTGAGCTCACAGAGGAAGAGATTAATAAAGCGCTGGAGGACAAGACCTCCTTATACAAAAAAATAAAGGATAAGCTGACCTATGACCAGGTGTCTCCTTTTAATGAATTTTTAACCACCGGTGAGGCAAAAAATGTAAAGGGCGTCTGGTTTGAGGACGAATATGAACGGTATTATCCCTATGGCTCCCTGGCGTGTCATGCACTGGGATTTACTGTCAGCGGCAATGTGGGACAGGGTGGAATTGAAGGCTATTACAGTGAGGAGTTAAACGGAATAAACGGAAGAGAATATGGGTATCTCACAGAGGACATGAATTTAGAGAGAACTACAAAGGAGCCGGTAAACGGATATAATGTGGTGTCTACAATTGATGCCAATGCACAGACCATTGTAGAGAAAAAGATATCTCAATTTATGAAGGAAACAGGGGCAAAAAATGTATCTGCCCTGGTGATGGACCCCAACTCCGGGGAAGTACTGGCAATGGCAAATTCAAACAGCTATGACTTGAATAATCCCTATGAGGACAGTGCAATACAATATTTGTTTGAGGAAAAAAATATTGATTATCTGCTGGGGGATGCATCGGTACAGGATTTCTTTGAGGAGGACGAGGAAGACAAATTGTCTGATGAAGATGCTGCGTTAAAGGCGGTGCTGGAAGACCGGAGTATATCAGCGGAACAAAAGGTCAGTAGCCTTACAGATGATTTCCGGCTGCTGTGTCTGAATAAGGCATGGCGTAATTACATTATATCAGATAATTTTGAGCCGGGCTCCACTTATAAGACGTTTACAATTTCAGGTGCCTTAGAGGACAGCATAATTTCGGAAAAGGATTCCTACTTTTGCGGAGGTAATCTGACTGTAGAGGATTATAAAATCAACTGCCACAATCACAGCGGACATGGACAGGTGACGGTGGAACAGGCATTGATGCAGTCCTGTAACGTGGCGCTGATGGAGATTGCCCAGAAGGAGCAGAGAGGGGTTTTTGCCAAATATCAGGATGTGTTTGGCTTTGGAAAAACAACCAGCATAGACCTTGCAGGGGAGGCTTCCGGAGCTGTTTATGATGAGGAAGGACTGAACCCGGTGGAGCTTGCAACCTCGTCCTTTGGACAGGGACTTACCGTTACGATGATTCAGATTGGAACAGCATTCTGTTCGGTTATCAATGGCGGGGATTATTATGAACCGCATATGGTAAAACAGATTGTAGATGAAAACGGAGGAATTATTAATAATATAGAGCCGACGGTTCTGAGAAAGACCATATCTTCAGAGACATCGGAGTTTATGCGGCAGGCGTTGTTTAAGGTAGTAGATTCCGGTACCGCCCAGAAGGCAAAGGTGGAGGGATATACCATAGGTGGTAAAACCGGTACGGCGGAAAAAATTCCGCGCAACCAGGGTAAATATCTGTTATCTTTTATCGGTTTTGCACCGGTTGAAAATCCACAGGTAGTGGTGTATGTCACTGTGGATGAGCCGAATGTGGATGACCAGTCAAGCTCTGGTCTTGGTACAATTATTGCCCAGAGTATTTTTGAGGAACTGCTTCCTTACATGAATATCTATCAGACAGAGACAGAGGAGAGCAAGGGTGACCCGGATGTGGGCGACCAGGTGGCAACACCTCTGTATGAAGGCACGGTTCCGGAGGAGGGAATCAGCCAGGAAACCACAGAAGCCGGTAATGATGAAGGAAATGGTGAAGGAGCTGCAGAGCCGGAAACCACACAACAGGAGACAACAGAAGAGGGCAGCACACAGGAAGTTGTAACTGAAAATACACAATAAAATGCTATATGGATTGGAACCGCTGGTGGCTGGTTCTATAGGATTGTAAAGGCATGGGGTACTTTGGGAGAAGTAAACCATGCCTGGGTTTTATGTATGCATATCTTTTTGTTTTTCATAATATCTTTATAAAAAGAATGATAAGGTGCCATTTATGCCAAAAACATTCACAAGAAAGAAAATATTTGTTGTCGCTCTGCTGATAATATTGGCACTTCTTTTGTTAATAGGAAGATTGGGATATCTGATGATAGCAAGGTCGGAATATTATCTGGCAAAGGCAGAGGCACTTCATGACAGAGAGAGAAGCATTAAAGCAAAAAGAGGGATTATTTATGACAGGAATGGGGTGGAACTGGCTGGCAATAAGCCGGTCTGTTCCATTTCGGTCATTCACTCTCAGGTGACAGATGAGGATAAGGTGGTGGATGCGCTGTGCAGTATACTGGAGCTGGAGGAAGCCAGTGTCCGGAAAAAGGTGCAGGCAAATACAATCCGGGAAAAAATCAAGAGCAATGTGGATAAGGAAGTTGCGGACCGGTTAAGGGAGCTGCATTTAGACGGTGTCATGATTGACGAGGATTACAAGCGCTATTATCCCTATAATACACTGGCAAGCAAGGTATTGGGCTTTACCGGGTCTGATAACCAGGGGATTGTGGGGCTTGAGGTTGCTTATGAAAGTGTGCTGGCTGGCACGCCGGGCAGTATATTGACGCTGACGGATGCCAATGGGCAGGAGATTGAAAATGAGGCGGAAAGCCGGATTGAGCCCATTGCCGGTAATAATCTGTATACCTCCATTGACGTCAATATCCAGAAGTATGCAGAACAGGCGGCAACAAAGGTGCTGAAGGCAAAGCAGGCAAAACGGGTATCCGTTGTGCTGATGAATCCCCAAAATGGAGAAATTTATGCAATGGTAAATGTACCGGAATATAATTTGAATGAACCTTATACATTAGTGAATGTAGAAGATTTATATAGTAAGACATCGGAAGAAGATGTCCAGACAGAAACCACAATAAAAGAAGAGGAAGAGAAAAATGACGACACAGAAAAGAAAGAAATGACAGAACAGGAAAAGCAGGATGCGCTGAATAATATGTGGCGTAATTTCTGCATTAATGATACCTATGAGCCGGGCTCTACCTTCAAGCTGGTAACAGCGACGGCTGCTTTAGAGGAAGGTGTGGTAAAGCTGGATGACACGTTTAACTGTCCCGGCTTCCGGATTGTGGAGGACAGGAGAATCCGCTGTCATAAGGTGGGAGGACACGGTACAGAAACCTTCAAGGAGGGAATTATGAATTCCTGTAATCCAGTATTTATGGATGTGGGAGCAAGGGTTGGCGTTGCCAATATGTATAAAAATTATGAAAAACTCGGACTGTTTGAAAAGACAGGTGTGGATTTGCCCGGAGAAGCTTCCTCTATTATGCACAAGCAGGAAAATGTCAAGGCGGTAGAGCTGGCAACCATGAGCTTTGGGCAGTCCTTTCAGATTACGCCGCTGCAGCTGCTGCGGGCTGCCAGTGCGGCGGTTAACGGTGGTACACTGGTGACGCCTCATTTCGGACTTTACGCAACCGATGAAGAGGGAAACCAGACAAAGAAATTTACCTATGCCACCAGGGAAAATGCAATCCGGAAGGATACCTCGGATACCATGAAGGAGCTGTTAGAGGCAGTTGTGGCAGAAGGCTCCGGAAGCAAGGGTCAGGTGGAGGGTTACCGTATTGGCGGGAAGACTGCAACCTCTGAAAAGCTTCCAAGAGGAAATGGAAAATATATTTCTTCTTTTCTTGGATTTGCACCGGCAAATAATCCGCAGATTATTGGAATTATTCTGATTGATGAACCGGTGGGCATATACTATGGAGGAACAATAGCAGCTCCGGTAATGTCGGAAATGTTTTCTAATATTCTGCCTTATCTGGGAATAGAGGCTGATTATGCAGAAGAAAAGGAGCAGACCGTGTTTTTTTCAGATTTTGAAGATACCGTAGAGTAGAAACCGCAGGAATAATGCATAAGAAGGTTGATAAAATGAAAAAAAAGAATTATACTACTAGGGTATATGTCTGACGGGACATACAAGGTCTTGTGTTTTAAAATCGGTTTAAGGCACATAAATAAAGAATTACAAAAGGGTAGGAAAGATTATGAAATATGATTTTACAGTATTAGCACCAGTGTTAATTGCGTTTGGTATCAGTGTGGTTTTAAGCCCGGTTATGATACCTTTCCTGAAAAAATTAAAGTTTGGACAGTTTGTGCGGGATGACGGACCGGAATCCCATTTAAAGAAATCCGGTACGCCAACCATGGGCGGTCTGATTATTTTATGCAGTATTGTTATCACGTCACTGTTTTATATGAAGAGTAACCCGGTTATTCTGCCGGTACTGTTTGTAACGCTGGGATTTGGTCTTGTGGGTTTTTTGGATGACTATATCAAGGTTGTGATGAAGCGCTCCATGGGACTCCGCGCATGGCAGAAGATGGCGGGACAGTTTGTTATTACAGCTGTGTTTGCATACTATCTGGCAAATTATACAGACATTGGTACAAAGATTATCGTTCCGTTTATGCATGGATATGAGCTGGATTTAGGCTTCTGGTTTTATCCGTTTCTGTTTTTTGTTGTGATAGGAACCGTAAACGGAACGAATTTCACAGACGGACTGGACGGTCTGTTATCATCCATTACCGTTTTGACAGCCACCTTTTTTACCGTGGTGGCAATTGGAACGGCATCCGGGCTGGAACCTATTACCTGTGCTGCGGTAGGAGCTTTGTTAGGCTTCCTTGTCTATAATGTGTATCCGGCTAAGGTGTTTATGGGTGATACGGGCTCACTGGCGTTGGGAGGACTGATTGCGTCCACGGCGGTAATGCTGCGCATGCCGCTTTATATTATCATTGTGGGATTTATTTATTTTGTGGAGGTTCTCTCTGTTATAATTCAGGTGCTCTACTTTAAAAAGACCGGAAAAAGAGTCTTTAAAATGGCACCGATTCATCATCATTTTGAGTTGTCCGGATGGCCGGAGACAAAGGTGGTTTCTATTTTCGCAATTATTACAGCGATACTCTGTCTCGTTGGTCTGGTGGCATTGTAGTATAGTAATTTCAGTTAACAGAATGGTATAAATGAAAGAAACATATGGAGGATATTATGGATTTTCATAAGAAGGTACTGATTGCCGGTACAGGAAAAAGCGGAATTAACGCAGGTAAGCTATTGCTGGAAAAGGGAGCAGAGATTGTCTTTTATGATGACAATGTTTCCCTGGATATAACGAAGCTGCTTTCTCTGTTTGAGGATGCGGAGAGAATCAGCGTTGTGCTGGGAGAGGTGAATGAAAAGATACTTTCCAATATTGATTTAATGGTAATCAGTCCGGGAGTACCGGTGGACTCGGATGTGGCAAATGCAGTCCGGGATGCCAGAATCCCTATCTGGAGTGAAATAGAGCTTGCCTATCATGCAGGTGCCGGACATCTGGCTGCTATAACGGGAACTAACGGAAAGACTACCACCACATCCCTTGTGGGGGAGATTTTTGCAGCATATACGGATAACAGTTTTACGGTTGGGAATATCGGGATTCCTTATACAGAGGTAGCATTGCAGATGAATGAGGACTCCTATACAGTTGCGGAGGTATCTTCCTTTCAATTGGAGACAATCGTAGATTTCAGACCGCATGTCAGCGCAGTATTAAATGTTACTCCGGACCATTTGAACCGGCATTACACAATGGAAAATTATGCTTCGGTGAAGCTGGATGTCTGCAAGAACCAGAAGGAGGAGGATTACCTCATATTAAATTATGATGACGAGCTTACGAGGGCAATGGCAAAGGATAAACGGGTAAAGGCAAGAGTGGTATTCTTTAGCCGGTTACATAATTTGGAAGAGGGTATCTGCCTGCAGGACGATGCCATTGTAATAAGGGAAAACGGAACAGAAACCAAGGTTATTGACACAAAGGATTTGATTCTCCTTGGAGGACATAATCTGGAAAATTATATGGCAGGAATAGGAGTTGCCCATTATATGGGAATTCCGATGGAGATTATTGTCTCAGCCGTAAAAACCTTTAAGGGCGTTGCACACCGCATTGAGTTTGTGAAAGAGGTAAATGGCGTTGCATATTATAACGATTCAAAGGGAACCAATCCGGATGCCGCCATTAAGGGAATCCAGGCAATGAACAGGAAAACCGTACTGATTGGCGGAGGTTATGATAAGGGAGTTGCCTTTGATGACTGGATAAAGGCCTTTGACGGCAAGGTTAAGAAGCTGGTTTTGCTGGGACAGACAGCACATATGATTGCAGATACGGCAGCAAAGTATGGATTTACGGAGGTTGCTTTTGCAGAGGACTTAAAACAGGCAGTTGAGTTGTGCTTTGAGGCTGCCGAGCCTGGCGATGCGGTACTGCTTTCACCTGCATGTGCCAGCTGGGGAATGTTTGATAATTATGAACAGCGCGGAGATATGTTTAAAGAATTTGTTAATGAGTTAGGAGCATAGCATATGGCAGAAGGAAGGCCGCAAAATTCTAACAAACGAATAAGGAAAAGAAGGGGCTCTGCCTTTTTTAAAAGCAGTTTTTTTGACTATTCTTTATTGTTTATTGTTCTGTTTTTAGTTGCGTTTGGTCTGGTGATGGTATATAGTACCAGCTCCTATACCGCAGAGTTAAAAACCGGAACAGCTACCTACTATCTGAAACGGCAGGGAATATTTGCCCTGGCAGGAATTCTGGCAATGCTTGTTGTTGCCAGACTGGATTACCACTGGTGGAAAAAATGGTCTCTGCTTATGATGTATGCAGTGATTGGACTGCTGGTATTGGTGCTGATACTGGGAGAAGCGTCCCACGGTGCAGTCCGCTGGATTGCCATTGGTCCCATTCAGTTCCAGCCCTCTGAAGCGGCAAAGATTGTAATTATACTGTTTACTGCACATATGGCAACCATAAAGGCTGCCAGAATCGGAGACTTTAAGATTATGGCAAAGGTGGTATTTCTTCCGATTATTGCCGTAGCCTTAATTGCCAAGGAAAATCTGAGTACCGGTATTATCTGTGCGGCAATTACCCTGATGATTGTATTCGTTACCAGCCCAAAGGTAAAGCAGTTCCTTGTAATGGGAGCTATGGTTATTGCTTTAATGGGAATCTTTTTGCTGGTGGCATCCTATCGTCTGGAGCGTATTAAAATCTGGCTTGACCCGGAAAGCTATGAGAAGGGTTATCAGACCTTACAGGCATTATATGCCATTGGCTCTGGCGGTATATTTGGAAAGGGACTGGGGCAGAGCATCCAGAAGCTTGGCTTTATTCCGGAATCCCATAATGATATGATTTTTTCTGTTATCTGTGAGGAGCTTGGATTGTTTGGAGCAATCTGCGTGGTATTGCTTTTTGTTCTCCTTATTTGGAGATGTGTCATGATTGCCATGAGTGCTCCGGATTTGTATGGTGCGTTGATTGTAGTGGGAGTTATCACGCACGTTGCAGTGCAGGTTATCATTAATATAGCGGTAGTAACCAACACTTTTCCGCCGACAGGAGTTCCCCTTCCTTTCATAAGCTATGGAGGAACGGCGCTGTTTGGTCTGTTGATTGAAATGGGTCTGGTACTCTCAGTTGCAAGGCAGATTAAAATGCCAAAGGAATACTGACAGAATACATAAAGAAAAACAGAATCTTCATATATTTGTCACACAATTGCTTTATCTGCATATTATGGTATATATGGCAGGGATTGGATGTGTGGATTCCTTGAAAGCAATCAGTGTAAAAGAAGTCGATAAACTAAAAGGGAGTATAGAAATCCAGGGGTCGAAAAATACGGTTCTGCCGATTATGGCGGCAACCCTATTAAGTTCCGGTGTGTCAGTGATACACAATTGTCCTGTAATTGAGGATGTGCTGGTTATGTGCCAGCTTCTTGAATGTCTTCACGTGAAGACAGAGCTTACAGGGCATGTACTTACCATTGATACCACCAATGCGTCTTATGAACCCCTGCCGTATGCTCTGACTGGAAAGCTCAGGTCTTCAATTTTATTATTGGGACCGATTCTCGCAAGATGGAAAAAGGCGGAGCTGGGAATGCCTGGCGGGTGTGCCATTGGTATGCGGCCGGTTGACATTCATCTGGAAGGCTTTATGAAAATGAATGTGGATATCAGGCTCCATAAGGATATTTTAACCTGTGAAACCTTTCATTTGCAGGGATGCGAATACCATCTGCGGTTTCCCAGCGTGGGTGCCACGGAGAATCTGATTATGGCAGCTGTGGGCGCCAAGGGAAGAACTATTTTGCGTGGTGTGGCAAAGGAGCCGGAAATTGTAGAGCTCTGCAATTATCTCCTGTCCATGGGTGCCCTGATTGAGGGAGTTGGAACGGATGTATTGATTGTCAAGGGAACAAAGGAGCTGACAGCCTGTGATTACTGCAATGTTTATGACCGCATTGTTGCCGGGACATATCTGTTGATGGCAGCAGCGGTGCCGAGTGATATCAGGCTTTCGGGAATTGATGACATTCACTACATTAAAAATATTATAAAAACCGTCTCCAGGCTTGGCGTTAATGTGGTGCGCTTTGAGGATTGTTTAAGTGTGCAGTCCTTTGGAAAGGTGGAGGGAGGGGATTTTAAAACCGGAATATATCCGGAGTTTCCAACCGATTTACAGCCGGTGCTTCTTACTGTATTATTAAAGTCTGAGCAGAGCAGCACCGTAACAGAAACGGTATTTGAAAACCGTTTTGGAATTACAAGGGAATTAGAAAAGCTGGGTGCGGCTGTGCAGGTTAAGGGGCAGACTGCTGTATTGCAGGGAAATGCAGATTTACAGGGGCATACTGTGAAAGCCACGGATTTAAGGCAGGGTGCGGCTCTGGTGGCAGCCGGGCTCATCAGCAGAGGTTATACAACGGTAACGGATATTTCCTATATTGAACGGGGATATGAAGATATTGTAAGGGATTTGCAATGCCTGGGAGTGGAAATTGCATACATATAAAGGATAAGATATGAGTAATAGACAGGATAATGTTATACAATTTAAAAAGAGAAAAAAGGGCGTCATTGCAGGCGTTGTGCTGTGCGCCGCTGTTATTTTAATGGTGATACTTTTTACCTGTTTTGGCATTGATGAGATAGAGGTGACAGGAAACAAACACTATTCAAAGGAGCAGATTAAGGATTTTGTATTATCAGACGGATATATTGATAATACAATCCTTCTGATGCTGAAAAATAAGGTGCGTCCCATTGAAGATATTCCCTTTGTGGCAAAGCTGGATATCGAGTATGTAAATGCCCATAAAATCACATTGACGGTGTATGAAAAGGCCATGGCGGGCTGTATCGAGTACATGAATGAATATGTCTATTTTGACCAGGATGGGTATGTATTGGAGATATCCCAGACCAAGCTGGAGGATGCGCCCTGCATTACGGGAATGTCCTTTAACAGCATTGAGCTTCATGAGAAGCTTCCGATTGAGGACAAGAAACGGTTTAAGACCATTTTAAAGCTGACCCAGCTGATTCAGAAATATGAACTGCAGATTGAATCCATAAAATTTACATCAGAGGGAGAGATTATTCTTGGACATGAGGATATCAAAATCGAGCTGGGAGATGGAAGTAATTTAGAGGAGCAGCTGATTGATTTGGGTCAGATTTTGGAAAGGCTAAAGGGGAAAAAGGGTACGCTTGACATGAAGGATTTCGATACCGCCTCCGGAAAGGCATCCTTTAAGCCGGATAAAGAAGATGAAAAGCAAAAAAAATAAAAAAATTATGTAAATTTTAAGAATATTCATAAAATAGAGGGTTGATTATTTTACCAAAAAACAGTATTATATATGTATATGTTTACTAATAGCGAAGAAAAATTTATATAAGGAGGATATAACCTTGCTTGAAATAAAAACTTTCGAAGAAAAAGGACCTGCTAAAATCCTGGTGATTGGTGTAGGTGGAGCTGGTAACAATGCAGTTAATAGAATGGTGGATGAGAACATCAATGGTGTTGATTTGATTGCCATTAATACAGATAAACAGGTGTTGGCGACATCCAAGGCGCCTACGAAGATTCAGATTGGCGAAAAGCTGACAAAGGGGCTTGGCGCAGGTGCAAAGCCTGAGGTTGGTGCAGGCGCAATTGAAGAGAACAGAGAAGAGATTACCGAGCTGGTAAAGGATGCCGATATGGTATTTGTTACCTGTGGTATGGGTGGCGGTACCGGAACCGGTGCAGCCCCGGTAGTTGCTGAGATTGCTAAGAATCTTGGAATTTTAACGGTAGGTGTTGTGACAAAGCCGTTTTCATTTGAGGGTAAGCCTCGTATGAACAATGCGCTTGCCGGTATTGACAGACTGAAGGACAATGTAGATACCCTGATTGTTGTTCCGAATGATAAGTTATTACAGATTTGTGACAAGCGGACAACCATTCCGGATGCTCTTAAGAAAGCGGATGAGGTATTACAGCAGGGTGTTCAGGGCGTTACCGATTTGATTCAGAGCCCTGGTATTATCAATCTTGACTTTGCAGATATCCAGTCCGTTATGCGGGACAAGGGTATTGCCCATATTGGTATCGGACGCGGAAGCGGAGAGGATAAGGCAGTTGAGGCAATTAAGCAGGCTATGGAATCTCCATTGCTTGAGACAACGGTTTCCGGTGCAACGGATATTATTATTAATTTTGCCGGCAACATTGGTATGATTGAAGCTTACGATGCAGTTAACTATTTAACAGAGGCTGCAGGTGAAGATGTGAATATTATATTTGGTACAGTTGACAATGAGACCCTCGGAGACGAGGTCAGCATTACCATTATTGCAACGGGTATTGAGCAGGCGGCTAAGAAGAATGCCTACGGCAGTTTTTCACAGCCAACCGTTAATACCTTTGCAAAACCGGCTCCGACGCCGGTACAGACTCCGGTTCAGCCGACAATTACGAATCCGGTTCCTCCGGTTTCTCCGGCTCCGCAGCAGACATACCGTCCACAGCCGGCAGCACCGGTTCAGGAGAATGTTCAGACAGGCTTTGCTGCAGGACAGGCAGCGCCGACCTTTAGCGGACAGCCGATTACGACTCCACAGCCTAAGACTGCTGCAAAACCATCCTTCTTAAATGGAGCGCAGGGCAGTGCAGTGAATAATACGCCACAGGCAGCGCCGGTGACTACAGCCAGACCGCAGGCTCCAAAGCAGGATGCGGATGGAAGTATCAAGATTCCGGAATTTTTAAAGAGAAGATAGAATATTTCAGAGAGATAAAATGTGTGAAAACAGCTGACAGATGTTATGTCTGCCAGCTGTTTTTTTGCATTTCTGAATGCGAAAGCAGCGGCATGAATTCGACTTTTTTTGATGACAGCATGGTCTATACTTTTTGATAAAGAAGCAGGAGGAATGAATTGCAGATTACAGTCTATCTCGATGTCATTTTTTTAATCAATTTTATCGCAGATTTCTCTGTATTATTCATAACGGGAGTTATTTTGAAACAGAGAATTGTGATGTGGAGATTAGTGACCGGGGCAGTATTTGGTGCAGGAATGCTTCTTTTCTTTATTCTGTCTCCGTTCTTACAAAACGGGAGGACAGGAGCTGTCATTTGTGTTGGAATCAGTATGGGAGCTGTCGCAATTTCCTACGGAAGAAGGAACGGGGGATTGATACGGAAATGGTTCCTTTCCACCACTATTATGGTTCTGATTGGCAGTGTAATGAATTATCTGAGGTACATATCCGGCGAAACAACATTACAGCTTTGTAAGTGGATGGCGCTGTTTACCGGAAGCGGTATCAGTGTCTGGCTGCTTCTGTGCTATTTAAAAAAAACAATGGATAAGACAAAAGGATTATATCTGATTGAGATAAAGCATGGGAACCGGATTACGGTAGAGCGGGTATATATGGATACCGGTAATTTTCTGAAGGACCCCTTATTTGAAAAACCGGTTATTCTATTGAGTGAAAGGCTTGTCAAAAGCTGTCTGGCAGAGGATGAAATTGATATTATAGAACGATATAAAGAAAGTGGAAGGCTTGACTATCAGGTATTGCTAACCAACAGGCTGCAAAAGAGAGATTGTTTTCATGAGATTGCATATGAAAGTGTGGGAAATCCATCCGGAAGACTGCTTTGTTTGCTGATGGACGAGATTGATATTCATGGTTCAGGCAAAATCTTAAAAAAGCAACCGGTTGCGGTTGGTCCGGAAGGGCTGTTTGAAGGAAAAGTATATCAGGGTTTGCTGCACCAGGATTGCATCTAACATTTTTGGAGGATAATATGGTGAATATAGTCAGTAATGATAAATTTAAGCTTACCATGATGAAAAATATGGCGAGTATGTTTTTTATGCCAAAAAAGGAGATACACTATATCGGAGGGGCGGATATTCTGCCGCCGCCGCTGGAGCCGGAGGAAGAACAGGAGCTGTTAAAAAAGCTTGGAACATTGGATGATACCGAGGTGAAAAGCATTCTCATTGAGAGGAACCTGAGGCTTGTAGTATACATAGCAAAGAAATTTGACAATACCGGTGTAGGGGTAGAGGATTTGATATCCATTGGAACCATCGGATTGATAAAGGCAATTAACACCTTTAAGCTGGATAAAAAAATCAAGCTTGCAACCTATGCTTCGCGCTGCATTGAGAATGAAATTCTAATGTATTTGAGAAGAAGCGCCAAGACCAAAATGGAAGTGTCCATTGACGAACCCTTAAATGTTGACTGGGATGGAAATGAGCTGCTGCTGTCAGACATTTTAGGAACCGAGGAGGATATTATTTACCGGGACTTAGAGGATGAAGTAGACCGGGAACTGTTAAAGAAAGCAATGTCTATTCTGACAGAGCGTGAAAAGAAAATCATTGATTTGCGGTTTGGACTCAACAATGAAAAAGGAGAGGAGATGACGCAGAAAGAGGTGGCGGATTTGCTGGGGATTTCCCAGTCTTATATTTCGAGGCTTGAGAAAAAAATTATGAAACGTCTGAAGAAAGAAATGTTAAGAATTGGTTCCTGATATTTTGTATAAAGCCAGTTGCATTTGTAAATCCTTAAACGTATAGAACAGTTTTAAGGAGGACGATGAAATGGCACTTAATAAAGTCGTTATATGCGGTGTGAATACTGCGAAATTACCGCTGCTCACTAATGAAGAAAAAAATGAATTGTTTATTCAGATAGAGCAGGGGGATTTAGCGGCGAGAGAGAAGCTTATTAAGGGCAATTTAAGGCTTGTGTTAAGTGTGATTCAGCGTTTTGCAAATGCTTCAGAGAATGCAGATGATTTGTTTCAGGTGGGATGTATTGGTTTGATGAAGGCGATTGACAATTTTGACAGAAGCTTAAACGTCAAATTTTCAACCTATGCAGTACCGATGATTATCGGAGAATGCAGACGGTATCTGCGGGATAACAATTCTATCCGTGTCTCCCGCTCCCTGCGGGATATCGCATATAAGGCAATCTATGCCAAAGAGCGCATATTAAGGGATGAAGACAGGGAGCCCACCATTGACGAGGTGGCAAAGGAGATTGAAATTGACAAGGAAATGGTGGTAATGGCGCTGGATGCGATTGCTACGCCGGTTTCCCTGTATGACCCGGTCTATCAGGAGGGGGGAGATACCCTTTATATTATGGACCAGGTCAGCGATAAGAAGAACAAAGAGGAAAACTGGGTGGAAAACATTTCCCTGAAGGAGGCAATGAACCGCCTGTCTGAGCGTGAATATAATATCATCCGGCTGCGTTTTTTTGAGGGAAAAACCCAGACGGAGGTGGCAAATGAAATTGCAATATCCCAGGCACAGGTGTCCCGGCTTGAAAAATCTGCATTGAAAAGTATGAAAAATTATTTAGATATTTAATAGTAAATGCGTTGTCAATCCTCTCAAAATATGCTATAATTTGGCTTGATTATTGGTTTACAGAAGATTTAAGCCAGAGTGGCATAAAGGAGGCATATATAACATGAAACATTTAATATTGGTTACATCACCACCAGCATGCGGAAAGACTTTTATTTCCAAGCAGCTTGCAAAAGCCTTGACAAACTGCGTTTATTTGGACAAGGATACGTTGATTGTATTATCCAAACAGATTTTTAAAGTAGCTGGAGAGGAATATAACCGGTCTTCGGATTTCTTTCAGAGAGAGATTCGTGATTATGAATATTATTGCGTTTTAGATTTAGCAATGGAAGCATTGGATTATAACGACACAGTTTTGATTAATGCACCATTTACAGATGAGATAAGAGATGATGAATATCTGGATTCCCTGCGGGAACGGCTGGCAAAGCACGGAGCGGAGCTGGTGGTCATCTGGGTTAATACCAGAGTAGAGGTATGCAAGGAAAGAATGATTAAGCGTAATTCAGACAGAGATACCTGGAAGCTGGAGCATTGGGATGAATATATTGCAAGCTGTAATTTTAACCAGCCAGATAATATCAAGGAGCTGATTGTTTTTGAAAATTCTTCAGAGGAAGAGTTTAACGATTCGATTAAACGGGTAGTAAAACAGTTACGAGGCGAGTAAAAGAGAACGACGCTTGCAAAAGCGTCGTTTTCTTACGATAAGAAAATATTGACGAGGAGTAAAACATGACGAACAAAAGACCGGTATTTGCAATTAACTGGACAGAAGTGGAGTCGTTGGCAGCAGGTTGTCATGATAATCCGCACCATGTATTGGGAATGCACGAAACCATAGATGGTGTATATATTAATGCATACTTTCCAGGGGCAGAGTCTGTAGTGGCTGTTTCTAAGAATACAAAAAATACATATGAGCTTACAAGTGACCGTGTAAGTGGTTTCTTTTCCGTTAAGATTCCGGACCGGCAGAGCTTTGTATATTACTTCAGGGTGACATTAGCGGACGGAACAGAACACACAGTGATTGACCCCTATGTATTTGAACCAGTGATTGACCCAATTGATATCAGCAGGTTTAATGATGGAATTCACTATGAGATATATGAGAAATTAGGGGCGCATCCCTGTATGCTGGATGGGATAAAGGGCGTCCTGTTTGCAGTATGGGCTCCCCATGCAGCAAGGGTATCAGTTGTAGGTAATTTTAATAACTGGAATGGTAAAATACATATGATGCGCAGAATTGAGTATTCCGGTATCTTTGAATTATTTATTCCGGGCATTGAGGCTGGGGAGATTTATAAATATGAAATTCTCACAAAGTCGGGCAATACCTTTATGAAGCCTGACCCATACGAAAATGCGGCGGAGCTAAGACCGGCGAATGCATCTAAGATTGCAGATTTAACCTATACGTGGAAGGATGAAGATTACTATAAAAAGCAGGCATTGGTAAAAAGTGAGATGCCGATGAATATCTATGAAGTACATCTGGGTTCCTTTAAGCGTCCGGAAGATGGAAGAGAGTTTTTTAATTACAGGGAAATTGCGAAGGAGCTGGCAGATTATGCTGCGGATATGGGGTATACCCATGTTGAGCTTATGCCTGTGATGGAGCATGAGCAGGATAGTACACTTGGCTATCAGACAACCGGATTTTATGCACCAACCTCCCGGTATGGTGAGCCGGTGGACTTCATGTACTTTGTAGATTATATGCATAGCCGCGGAATTGGGGTTATCTGTGACTGGGTTCCGAGCCAGTTTCCTATGAATGCAGGCGGACTTGCCAGATTTGACGGAGAGCCGCTGTATGAGCCGGCGGATGCCAGAAGAAGTGAGAATCCGAGATGGGGCACTTATATTTTTGATTATGGGCGGAATGAGGTAAAAAATTATCTGATTTCCAATGCATTATACTGGGTATCGAAGTATCATTTAGACGGACTTCGGATTGACAGTGCGGCGTCCATGCTGTATCTGGATTACGGAAGGTCCTACGGGAACTGGATTCCAAACCAGTATGGCGGCAATGAGAACCTGGAAGCAATTGCATTTTTTAAAGAGCTGAACAGTATCTTAAATGAGCGTTTTCCGAATTGTATGGTAATTGTGGAGGAGGAATCCGGATGGCCGATGCTGACAGAGAGTATAGACCAGGGCGGTATGGGCTTTGATTACCGCTGGAATATGTCGTGGATGAAGGATTTATTGTCCTATATGGCGCTTGACCCGCTGTATCGGAAATATGAGCATAAAAAGCTTACCAACAGCCTGTCAAATGCCTATGATGAAAATTACATTTTGGAATTCTCACATAATGAGGTAGTGGGCGGCAAGGGCTCTATTGTGGACCAGATGCCCGGCGGTTATGAGGAGAAATTCTCTAATCTCCGCCTGTTATATGGCTATATGATGACCCATCCGGGGAAGAAGCTTTTGTTCATGGGACAGGAATTTGCACAGTTTAAAGAATTTTCGGAGTCAGGGGAAATTGACTGGAATCTGCTGGACTTCGACGCCCATACTATTTTAAGGGATTATGTGAAGGCATTGAATCATCTATATAAAAGGGAACCGGCACTGTATGCGTTAGACAACAATGCAGCTGGGTTTGAGTGGATAAATGCCACGGCTGCAAATGAGAGTATTGTGTCCTTCCTGCGGAAAACCGCAAAGAAAGAGGATACCTTGCTGATTGTATGTAATTTTACCCCGGCAGCCTATGATAAGTATAAGGTGGGAGTACCTTACGCCGGAAGCTATAAAGAGATTTTCTGCAGCGATAATGAGAATTTTGGCGGGGATGGCAGTAAAAATCATGCAGTCCGGACGAGCAGAAGAAGTTCCTGTGACGGGCGGAGCAATTCCATTACCATAGGTTTAGCACCGCTTTCCATGAGTATTTTTAAGCTGGTAAAGGATGGAGCAGATACAGCCAAGAAGAAAAAAGCAACCGGAAAAAAGCAGGCTGCTGTAACGAAGCCGGTAAGGAAAAACACAACAAAAAAGACGCGATAGAATAACAGCAAGAAAGGTCAGGCTGTCACCGGAGCTGCATTAATTACAGGGTGGCAGCCTTGTTTTCTGAGAGGAAATGGAGTGAGTATCATGTTATTAGAAGCAAATGCAACGCAGACGGTAGAAGAAGCGGCTAAGAATATGGAGGAGTCGGCGGGGATTGTCAGGGAAACTCTGGATGATATTATAGGCTGGATTATCAGTAAATCCGGAAGTGTATTGGTGGCGGTTCTTTTTATTATAATCGGACTGCGGCTTGTCAGCGTATTTTTGAAGATATTGCGGCGTTCCTTTGAGCGTTCCAAAATGGAATCCTCAGTTGCCGGATTTTTGTTATCCATTATAAGGGTGCTTTGTTATACGCTGGTATTTATTACCGCAGCAGCCATTGTGGGATTTGAGGTGACCAGCTTTGTCACGATACTTGGTACGGCATCTCTGGCAATTGGCCTGGCTTTGCAGGGGGCGTTATCAAACCTTGCAGGAGGTGTTTTGATTCTCCTGTTAAAGCCCTTTGAACTGGGAGACTATATAATAGAAAATAACAAGAACAACGAGGGAACCGTTATTTCCATTGATATCTTCTATACAAGGCTGCGGACCCATGACAATAAGGTGGTGGTAATTCCCAATGGCATCCTGGCAGACAACAGTCTTGTGAACCTTACAAATGAGGTCAAGCGCAAGGTGGAGGTTAAGATAGCCATCGCTTACAACAGCGATATCAAACGGGTAAAGGAAATCGTATATGGGCTTCTTAATGAGGATGGAAGGATTCTGGATGAAGAACCCAAGGATGTATTTATCGATTCCTTTGATGACAGCGGAATGACCCTGGGAATCCGCGCATGGGTCAAAACAGAGGATTACTGGAGTACAACCTGGGACTTACGGGAAAAGGTAAAGACAGCCTTTGATGACAACCAGATTGAGATTCCGTATAACCGGCTGGAGGTAGATTTGCTGGACCGGTAGTGGCATAAGAAATGTAACAGAGCAGGTTTTATTCACTGTGCACGATAAAATATACAAAAAATACAAGAAATATACGATAAAAACTATAAATATGCAAAAAATAAGTGTAATTATACATGTCTGTATTGACAAATATGTAAGTTGTAGTAAAATGTGGAGATATACAATCCTATAGTATTTTGTGTGATAACAATACAGGACAGATAAGAAAGAGGGATGATTATGAAAGCAAAAGATTACGGACTTACAAAACAGGATATTATGGAGATGGCGGATACCTATATGCTGGATATCGGATATCGTTTTCCCATTGTAGTAGAGGAAGCAAAGGATACTGTGATGAAGGATGCGGATGGAGAGGAATATCTGGACTTCTTTGCAGGAATTGCAGTTAATTCCGTTGGAAACTGTAATGAACGGGTTGTGGCGGCAATCAGGGAACAGGCGGGGCAGGTAATGCATACAAGCCTTTATACCTATTCGGTTTCCCAGGCGATGCTTGCTAAGTTAATCTGTGAAAATACCGGGTTTGACCGGGTTTTCTTTCAGAATTCAGGAACTGAGGCAAATGAGGCAATGATTAAGATGGCGCGTAAATATGGCGTGGAGCATTTTGGCGCAGAGCACTATCATATTGTAACCGCCAAAAGAAGCTTTCACGGACGTACCTATGGCGCCATGACTGCCACCGGTCAGCCGGATAATGCAATCCAGGCTGGATTTAGTCCGGTACTTCCGGGTTTTCGCTATGCGGATTTTAATGATTTGGAAAGCTTTAAGGCGGCATGTGATGAGAATACCGTTGCCGTTATGGTAGAACCGGTTCAGGGTGAGGGCGGTGTCTATCCTGCCACAAAGGAATTTTTACAGGGACTGCGGGAGCTTTGTGATGAGAGAGGAATGTTACTGCTGTTTGATGAGGTGCAGACTGGCTGGTGCCGCTGTGGGGAGACGATGGCATTTATGCATTATGGCGTAAAACCGGATGCGGTTTCCATGGCGAAGGCATTGGGCGGGGGACTTCCGCTGGGAGCGGTTGCAATGACCGAAGAATGTGCCACAGCATTAAATCCGGGCTCCCATGGCTGTACCTTTTCCGGAAATCCGGTCTGCTGTGCGGCAGGCTATGCAGCAGTGACAGAAATGCTGGAGAAAAACCTGGCGCAGAATGCAGAGGAGATGGGTGCTTACTTTATGGAGCAGCTTGGCACGCTGCCTCATGTAAAGGAGGTACGAGGGCTGGGCTTATTAGTTGGACTGGAGCTGGAGGATGTAGATGCTGTCCAGGTGAAGATAAAAGCCATGGAGAACAAGCTGCTGGTAACGGCAACCTCAGACCGTATCATCCGTATGGTGCCGCCGCTGACTATAACAAAGGAAGATTGTGACAAGGCAGTTTCCATTTTGAGGAATGCCATTGAAGAGGTGGCTTAACTTTATTAATTTTATAAAAAAACTCTTTACAAATGCATATAAATGGTTTATTCTTAATTTATTAAAGTAAACAAGGTATTAATGAGAAACGAAGACGTTATGTGAATGCACATAACGTCTCTTTTTTTGTCTGGCAGAAGACTTTATTCTGCAAGGTGAAAAAATCATTACAATTCCGAGGGAGGTGCTTATATGCTTGAACTGAACAAACACGTAAATACAGTGAATGCGCTGCTGGCAAGATATGGAGTAAAATTTGGTATTTATAAAAATAATACCTTTAAAGAGCAGCTTTTCCCGTTTGATACGATACCAAGAGTTATCACACATGAAGAATTTCAATATCTGGAAAAGGGATTGGCACAGCGTGTAACCGCATTAAACAAATTTTTACTGGATATTTATGGAGAAAAGAAAATTCTTAAGGATGGTGTGATTCCGGAGGAATTTGTCTATTCTTCTTCCGGCTATCTGGCAGCCTGCGAGGGGGTTGTGCCGTCAAAGGGCGTTTACAGCCACATTTCAGGAATTGATTTGGTGCAGGGAAAGGACACAAAATGGTATGTGTTAGAGGATAATTTAAGGGTACCGTCAGGGGCTTCCTATCCGTTGATTGCAAGGGATTTATGCAGAAAGGCTTCCCCGTCCACCTTTAAGACCAACCATATTCAGGATAACCGGGATTATGCAAAGCTTTTGAAGGAAACCATGGATAGTGTGAATACGGGTGGCGTCAATGTCATTCTGACGCCGGGACGGTATAACGCAGCTTATTTTGAACATTCCTATCTGGCAGAAAAGACAGGCGCCATATTGGCTACGGGGAATGATTTGGCTGTGATAGGAGATTATCTCTACTATAAGGGGTATGGAGGGGTTAACCGGAAAGTGGGTTCCCTGTACCGCCGGATATCCGATGACTATTTAGACCCCATGACCTTTGAGGAGGAATCGGTTATCGGCGTACCCCATGTCTTTGACGTATACAGGAAGGGCAATGTGGCATTGATTAATGCTCCGGGAAATGGAATTGCAGACGACAAGGGAATCTATTACTTTGTTCCTAAAATGGTGGAGTATTACCTGGGAGAGGAGCCAATATTACATAACGCGCCAACCTATCTTCCATTTTATCCGGAAGATATGAAGTATGTGCTGGAAAATTTTGATAAGCTGGTCATTAAAGATGTGGCAGAGGCTGGCGGATACGGTGTTGTATTTGGAAACAGCTTAGAAGGGGAAGAGCTGGAAAAGTTAAAGCAGCTTGTAAAAACAGAGCCGCGCCGTTTCATTGCCCAGGAGGTCATTGATTTTCTGGATTTGGAAATTCTGGATAAGGATGGTGTAGTGGAGCGGAAGGCGGATTTAAGAGCATTTGTTTTAACCGGAGCAGATGAGGTTCATGTATGGAAGAGCGGGCTGACCCGTTTCTCCAGAATAGAAGGCTGTTCCATTGTAAATTCATCACAAGGAGGAGGTTTTAAGGACACATGGGTATTATCTCGGTAGAAAAGGTTAATCATTTATTTTGGCTGGGCAGGTATACACAGAGGGTGTATACCACATTGCAGCGTTATAACACAGGCTTTGACGAAATGCTGGATTTGGACGTCCACTTTTATGAAAAATATTGCGAGGCGCTGAATATTCCTAACATTTATACGGATTATGAGAATTTTGTTGCCAGATATGGGTATGATACAGATAACCCGGATTCCATAGTGAGTAATCTTTACAGGGCATATGACAATGCTCTGGTGCTCCGGGAGGATATCTCGTCAGAGGCGCTTGCCTATATCCATCTGGCGCAGTTTCAACTGAAGGCTGCCAGAATTTCCGATGCACCGTTGATTGAATTACAATCCGTGCTGGACAATATTCTGGCGTTCTGGGGGGCTGTGGATGATTCCATTGATGACTACACGGTCCGGAACCTGATTAAATTAGGCAAGAAGGCGGAGCTGCTGGATTTAAAGATGCGTTTTGGTGAAAAAAATGAGGAATTAAAAAGAGTATTTGGACAGCTGGATTTTTATCTGCACCGTGTCAGAATTGAATATGACAAGGTTGCCTACTACGAACTGGCATTGGCATTTGAGCGCGGTGATGAGATTGAAGAGAAAATGATTCATTCCCTGGAAAAGCTTATACTGGTATAGAGGGTACAAGAATATAAATATGCAGGTGAAATATGAAAAAACTAGGCTTTACATACCAAACAAAGTATATATTTGATATTCCGATTTATGAGCATTATTATACGCTCAAAATATTTCCAAGGGAAAATGACAGACAATATATGGAGACATTGTTGGAATCCATGAGCTATGGTGACAGCCACAGCTATTCCCTGGATGCATTTGGAAATAAGACTGTTTATGGATATATGGCAGAGCCCCACCGGCATTTCGGATTTGAGATAAACGGTATTGCGGTGGTGGATGGCACGAAGCAGGACAGGGATGCCCGGCTTCTCTCCCTGTTCAGGGCGCCCTCCTCCATGACGAGGAGTTCCGATATCCTGAAAGGTACGTTAAAAAAAGCCTGTGAAGCGGCAAAGGAGAAGTCCTGTTATCATAAACCGTTTGCGGATATGACAACGGTGGAACAGGTAATGTATCTGTCGGATTACTGCCATGAGCTTTTAACCTACACTCCCAACATCACAAATGTATATACGGATGCCACGGAGGCATTGACGCTTGGAAAGGGGGTCTGTCAGGATTATTCCCACATTCTCATTTCCTTTTTGCGCATTCTGCATATTCCGGCAAGATATGTGGTGGGTTTTATGATGGGAGAGGGCTATACCCATGCCTGGGTGGAGGCGTGGTGTGATGGCTGCTGGTATGGGGTGGACCCGACAAATTCTAAAATTGTGGATGAAGATTATATCAAGCTTTCCCATGGGCGGGATTATAACGATACGGTTGTCTGTAAAGGACATTTTTACGGAAAGGCACAGCAGAGCCAGGAAATAAAGGTACAGGTGCAGGAAATTCCTGTGTAGAAAGCAGAGGTTTAAGAATGATACAAGAAGTTGCAAAAGTGGAGCTTCCCTTTGATGAGACGCTCAGAATAAAAAAACACAGATTACAGCCGGAATCCTTATCCGGCAATGAAAAACGGATTAGTATTGTCACCGGGATTCATGGAGATGAATTGGAGGGACAGTATGTCTGTTATGAATTATCCAGGAGAATCCATGCAGAAAAGGAGATGCTTACCGGGATTGTTGATATTTATCCCGCCATTAATCCTTTAGGGGTGGATTCCATCACAAGGGGAATCCCCATGTTTGATTTGGATATGAACCGCATTTTTCCGGGAAATAAGGAGGGCTCCATGGCGGAATATGTGGCGGCTGAGGTGATTGAGGATATTGCAGGAAGTGATGTATGTATTGATATCCATGCCAGCAACATTTATCTAAAGGAGCTTTCCCAGGTGCGTATCAGTGAGATGACGGCAAAAGAACTGGTGCCGCTGGCGAGACGATTAAATATTGACTATATCTGGGTGCATCAGGCTGCAACCGTATTGGAATCCACACTGGCACATTCCTTAAACAGCATCGGTACCAAAACTTTGGTGGTGGAAATGGGAGTCGGCATGCGGATTACCAAGGATATCGGTAACCAGTTGGTGGACGGTATTTTCGTGCTGATGAAGGATTTGGGTATCTGGCAGGGTGAGGTCATTACACCGAGAAAACCCATTGAATCGGAGGATGGCAATGTACACTTTTTAAATGCAGCAGCGTCCGGAATTTTTCTTCCAAGCACCAGTCATTGCAAGGAAGTAAAGGACGGAGAGCTGGTTGGCGAGATTGTGGACCCGCTGTCCGGAAAGGTTCTGCAAAAAGTATATTCACCCTGTGATGGTCTGGTGTTTACCCTGAGGGAATTTCCGGTGGTATATGAGGGCTCCCTGGTGGGGCGGATTCTGGCAAAATAAGAATTATTATAATATAGGAGATTGAAAGGATGAGAAGAGAAATATTGTTTGAATTGTCTTCACCATACAGGGATGATTTCCGAATCAGGGGATATCATTTTGGAAAGGGAGAGAAGGCGGTCTGCATTGTAGGTGCCACCAGAGGAAATGAAATCCAGCAGGTGTATATTGCCGGACAGTTGGTGAAACGCCTAAAAGCATTAGAGCAGGAAGGAAGGATAACCCAGGGAAAAGAGATTTTGATTGTACCCTCTTTGAATCCGTTTTCCATGAACATCGGAAAACGGTTCTGGACCCAGGATAATACGGATATTAACCGTATGTTTCCGGGATACAATTTGGGAGAGACGACCCAGAGGATTGCGGCAGGGGCATTTGAGCAGATTAAGGATTATAATATCGGAATCCAGTTTGCCAGCTTTTACATATCAGGAGATTTTATTCCCCATGTCAGAATGATGAAGACAGGTCTGGAAAATGTGGAAATGGCAAAGGATTTTTCCATGCCGTATGTTGCGGTAAGGAAGCCGAGACCCTTTGATACCACAACCCTTAATTATAACTGGCAGATATGGGAAACCAATGCCTTTTCTGTCTATGCGGTGGATACGGAGAAGGTGGACATGGAGGCTGCGGAGCTGACAATAGAATCCGTGCTGACCTTCCTTGGCAGGCAGGGTGTGATTGCCTATGAGCCTACAATAACAATGGAATCTGTTATTGTGGAGGAGGATGAGATTTTCAATATTAAGACTCCGAAGGCAGGTCTGTTCCAGCCGCTGGTGAAGGTGGGAGAATCTGTAAAGGCAGGACAGCCCATGGCAAATGTGATTGACCCCTATGAGGGAGAGATTATTAAGGTTCTCACAGCCAGCAAGGGAGGCAGGGTGTTCTTTATACAGGATGCGCCTTTTATACAGGAAAAGACGCTGGCATTTAAAATGATTGTGGAGGCAGATTAGGAGACAGGAAAAATAAGATTGCGTTAAAGAAAGGGTCAGGTGAAGTATCATCTGACCTTTCTGTCATTTTTTGAAAGTTGGTTTTAATTGATGAATGTGGAAGAATATGGTATGGTAATAATGACGTTTTTTCTAATTTTATTTAATAGGATATAAAAGGAAGCAAAGGTATGACTTTGTTTCAAATACGAGAGGAAGACCATATGTTAGTATTTAACGAAGATACAAGGGTAATAATTCACCGCAAAAAAGCGACGAAAAAAGCGACGAAAAAAGCGACGAAAAAAGCGACGAAAAAAGCGACGAATATTACCTTAATAAAATGGCAGGGATAATAGGGTGCCAATACGTTTTTTTGTACTGGCTATGGAAAGGTTAATTTAAAACAATCAGAAGGAGATATACTAACATGAAAGTAGCAGTTATTTTTCCGGGAATAGGATATCATACAGATAAACCTCTTTTATATTACGGAAAGAAGTTAGCAAAAGAGTCCAGTTATCAGATAATAGAGGTTAATTATACAGGGTTTCCCGGGGATGTGAAAGGAAATGAGGAGAAAATGCAGCAGGTCTTTCAGATTGCCAGAGCACAGACGGAGGAACAGCTTTGTAATGTGAACTTTAAGGAGTATGAACGGGTGCTGTTTCTATCAAAGAGTATCGGAACTGTGGTGGCAGCCGCTTATGACAATGACCATGCTATTCATGCAAGGCACATTTATTTTACGCCTGTACCGCAGACATTTTCCTTTGCTAAAATGAAAAGCGGTATGGTGCTGCACGGATTAAATGACCCATGGTGTGAAAATGAACTTGTGGAGGAGAACTGCCAAAGGCTTAAGCTTATCTTAAAAACTTATGAAGGGGCAAATCATTCGCTGGAAACAGGACATTGTTTAATAGATTTGAAAATCATGAACCAGATTTTTGAATGTTTGAAACAAGGAAAAGAATTTGAGTAACAGTACTTGCTACCCATATTAAATTGTTGTAAAATAAAACAAGTATGTTCAGGCGTGAAGAATAAAATTCATCCCTGGCGGGTGAGGTTTTCACCGTATAAGATTACATAGTTTACAAATATTAAGAAATGAGGACAGATTTATGGCACAGCTTTGGGGCGGCCGTTTTACAAAGGAAACGGACCAGTTGGTATATAATTTCAATGCTTCGATATCATTTGACCAGAAGTTTTACAGGGAAGATATGGAGGGCAGCATGGCACATGTAAAGATGCTTGCTGCAGCCGGTATTCTGACAGAGAAAGAAAGAGATGGGATTCTTGCGGGAATTGAGGGAATCCTTGCCGATGTAGAGAGCGGTAAATTAGAGATTTCTTCCGAGTATGAGGATATTCACAGCTTTGTAGAGGCAAATTTAATTGAGCGCATTGGGGATGTGGGAAAGAAGCTTCACACAGGACGTTCCAGAAATGACCAGGTGGCTCTTGACATGAAGCTCTATACGAGAAAAGAGATTATGAATCTGAAGGAGCTGGTGAAAGAGCTGTTGTTTGTATTACATAATCTGATGAAAGAGCATATTGATACCTTTATGCCGGGCTTTACCCATTTGCAGAAGGCACAGCCAATCACACTGGCGCATCATTTTGGGGCTTATATGGAGATGTTTAAGAGAGATTACGACAGGCTCTGTGATATTTATGAGAGAATGAACTATTGTCCGTTGGGCTCCGGCGCCCTGGCAGGGACAACCTATCCCCTTGACCGGAATATGACCGCAGAATTATTGGGCTTTAAGGGTCCAACCTTGAATAGTATGGATTCGGTGTCTGACCGCGATTACGTGATTGAGCTGCTTGGTGCAATGTCCACTATTATGATGCATTTAAGCCGGTTTTCGGAGGAAATCATTATCTGGAATTCCAATGAATACCGTTTTGTGGAGCTGGATGATGCATACAGTACGGGAAGCTCTATTATGCCCCAGAAGAAAAATCCGGATATTGCGGAGCTGGTGAGAGGCAAGACCGGACGTGTGTATGGTGCATTAATGCAGATGCTTACCACCATGAAGGGGATTCCCCTTGCTTATAATAAAGATATGCAGGAGGATAAGGAGCTGACCTTTGATGCTATTGATACAGTAAAGGGATGTCTTGCACTGTTTACCGGTATGATTAAGACAATGACAGTGAACAAAGAGGTAATGGCTGCCAGCGCAAAGAATGGATTTACCAACGCTACAGATGCGGCAGATTATCTTGTAAATCATGGCGTGCCGTTCAGGGATGCACATGGAATTGTGGGACAGCTGGTATTATACTGTATTGAGAAAAATATTTCCTTAGATGATATGACATTAGAAGAATACAGGAAGATTTCCCCTGTATTTGATGAGGATATCTATGATGCAATCAGCCTGGAAACCTGTGTGGAGAAAAGGGAGACCATAGGGGCACCGGGAAGGAAAGCGATGGAACAGGTGATTGCAATAAATGAAGAATATCTGGAAGCTTTGAAGTAGAAGAAAACAGAGACATATAGCGGCTGGAACCGCTATTAATATAAGAAAAGAGGCGTTGTGTATGAATAACACAGATAAGGCAAAACTGGATGCTGCAAAAAGGATGCTGAAGGGAAAGATTGATATGGAAGAGGTTTCCATGCTGATGGGAATTCCGGTGGAACAGCTGAAACCGATTCAGGAAGAAATCGATGAAGAGGTCCGTAAAGTGTATGGTAACATAGATGCATATGATTTTAATATGGGTCAGGTATTATTTGATGATTTTAATGACACAGGTATGAATCCCGATATGCCTGAGGAAGAAGAATAGGCCTGAGACTGGGGATAAAGAGGACATAAGATGAGAAATGAGAGCAAACAGGCGGGTACAATAAATAACGGTATACCAGGGAAATACCCTGAGTATGATATTATGATTGTGGGAAATGGTGTAGCGGGTTTATTTGCTGCCCTGCATTTACCGAAAAACAAAAAAATAGCGATTATTACAAAGGCTGATATGGAGGAAAGCGATTCCTTTCTGGCCCAGGGTGGTATCTGTGTGCTGAAAAATGAGGATGATTATTTCACTTATTTTGAGGATACCATGCGTGCAGGGCATTATGAAAATAACAGGGAATCTGTGGAGATTATGATTCGGTCATCCCAGGACATTATCCGGGAGCTGGTAAATTTCGGCGTGGATTTTGAGAGAGACCAGGGAGAATTCCGGTTTACAAAGGAAGGTGCCCATACAGCTGCAAGAATTTTGTATCATGAGGATTTGACAGGAAAGGAGATTACCTCCAAGCTTCTGGAGAGGGTAAAGGAATTACCCAATGTGACGCTGTTTACACATACCGTTATGGTAGATATATTGGAAAAGGACAATGTCTGTTACGGCACGGTGGTAGAGCTGGCAGACGGAACCGTTAAGAAGATATTCAGCGATTATACTATTTGGGCATGTGGTGGTATTGGCGGTTTATATGAGCATTCTACCAATTTCAGACATTTAACGGGAGATGCACTGGCGGTTTCCTTAAAACATAATATTGAATTGTTAAATATTGATTATGTACAGATTCATCCCACAACGCTTTATTCCCAAAAGCCGGGAAGAAGATTTTTGATTTCGGAGTCAGTGAGAGGAGAAGGGGCAATTTTGCTGGATAAAAACCATCAGCGGTTTGTAGATGAGCTCCTGCCAAGAGATGTGCTGACAAAAAAGATATATGAGCAGATGGAAAAGGATGGTACGGATTATGTACTTCTTTCTCTGGAAAAAATGTCTTCGGATGATATTATGAGGCGCTTTCCAAATATATACCGCCACTGTCTGGAGGAGGGGTATGATATTACAAAGGAACCGATTCCGGTTGTACCGGCGCAGCATTATTTTATGGGCGGTGTCAAAGTGGATTCCAATGGCAGAACTTCTATGGAACGGTTATATGCTGCAGGGGAGACTGCCTGTAACGGGGTACATGGGGCAAACCGTCTGGCTAGTAATTCCCTGCTGGAAAGCCTTGTGTGGGCAAAACGGGCTGCCATTGAGATTGCAGAGGCATATAGCCCTGTTTCCAGGGAATGGTGCAGAACATATTTTATAGATGAGATGGGCGATGCTTACCCGGATAAGCCCTACAGGGATTGTGGAGAAGACTATCATAACAGCGTCAGACAAAAAATAAAGGAAGAGCAGAAAAGAAGAGAGGAAAAGCGGGCATGAGAGAGCTGATGAATTTAAATGTGGATAATTTGATTTTACAGGCATTAAGAGAGGATATAACCAGTGAGGACATAACCACCAATTCTGTTATGCCGGAATACCAGCCGGGAGAGGTTGATTTAATCTGTAAGCAGGATGGTGTTCTGGCAGGTCTGGATGTATTTAAACGGGTGTTTGAGCTTTTAGATGACAAAACAGTATTTGCTATGCAGGCAAAGGATGGCGACCTTGTAAAGAAGGGACAGCTTTTAGGAAAAATCACAGGAGATATCCGTGTCTTGTTAGAGGGGGAACGTACCGCCCTGAATTATCTGCAGAGAATGAGCGGAATTGCAACCTATACCCATTCAATCGCAGTATTATTTGAAGGAAGTAAAACAAAGCTTTTAGATACAAGAAAGACCACCCCGAATATGCGTGTATTTGAGAAATATGCGGTAAAGGTGGGAGGTGGCTACAATCACCGGTTTAATTTATCTGACGGTATTCTGCTTAAGGATAATCACATCGGGGCTGCGGGAAGCGTTGCCAAAGCTGTAAAGATGGCGCAGGAATATGCACCGTTTGTAAGGAAGATTGAGGTTGAGGTAGAAAATCTTGATATGGTAAAGGAAGCTGTGGAGGCAGGAGCAGACATTATCATGCTGGATAATATGGATAAAGAAACCATGAGAGAGGCAGTCCGTATAATTGACGGCAGGGCAAAGACAGAGTGTTCCGGTAACGTTACAAAAGAAAATGTTGCGGATTTGATTGATATCGGAGTGGATTACATTTCCTCCGGCGCTCTGACCCACTCTGCCCCAATTCTTGACCTCTCACTTAAAAACCTGCGCAGGCTATAAGCCGTGCAAGTGCACAAATAAAAAGGAATCCGGAAGAGCATTTATGTTCTTCCGGATTCCTTTTTATTTGTGCGCTTATAGGGCGCCAGCCCGTTCATCGAGCCGGAGCAAAGCGCAGGCGAGATGAGCACGGGTTATATCGAGCCGAGCCGAAGCAAAGCGGAGGCGAGATGAGCACGGAATTATCGAGCTGAGCCGGAGCAAAGCGGAGGCGAGATGGCACGGGCTATTTTACATTGGCTTTAAAACCCCGTGAAAGGATTAACTTATTTTTTACAGAACAATGATTTCAGATTTAACAGGACTTTCTTAATATAATACCTGTCAACAGAAAAGAAAATAAGAGAGATGGAGAAATTCCAGAAAGGTGAAAGGAAGAGAATTATGAAAAAGAATGTAAAAAAATTAGCAGCAACAGCACTGAGCCTGGTAATGCTCGGAGGTGTACTTACGGGATGTGGCGCAGGAGGAAGCAGCGCAATTACCGTGGTTTCCAGAGAAGATGGTTCTGGTACAAGAGGAGCATTTACAGAGCTTTTGGAGATAGCGGTGGATGATGTGGACAATACAGTATCGACTGCAGAGGTTACAAATTCTACATCTGTCATGATGACAACAGTAGCAGGAGATGAGAATGCAATCGGCTACATATCTTTAGGTTCTCTGGATGACAGTGTTAAGGCGTTAAAGGTTGATGGTGTGGAAGCAACAGTGGATAATGTAAAATCCGGTACTTATAAGGTGGCAAGACCTTTTGAAATCTGTATTCCAAAGGATGGCACATCAGAAATAGCTCAGGACTTTATTGATTTTATCTTAAGCGATGACGGTCAGGCAATCATTGATGAAGAGGGTTATATCAGCGTTGAGTCAGGAAAGAAATATGAGGCATCCGGCAAAGAAGGAAAAATTACTCTTGCAGGTTCTACCTCTGTATCTCCTGTAATGGAAAAGTTGACAGAAAAATATAAAGAGTTAAATCCGAATGTGACAACAGAAATCCAGCAGACAGGTTCTTCCGCAGGTATTGAATCTGCCACAGAGGGTGCATGTGATATTGGAATGTCTTCCCGGGAATTAAAGCCGGAAGAGCTTGAAAGCTTAGAGGAGATTCAGATTGCAATGGATGGTATCTGCGTTATTGTAAACAATAACTCTACGGTAGAAGATTTAACAGCAGAGCAGATTAAGCAGATTTATGTAGGCGAAATCACAGACTGGTCCGAATTAAATTAAATTCTTTCCTGAGAGGAAAGAGTAAAGGAATTTCACTATCACTTCTAAAATGTACCATGACTTAAAAGTGATAGTGAAATTTTCATTGCTATCCCTGCAGCAGGAATCTGGAAAGGAGAAAAACTTGAAGAATAATATATCAGAAAAGGTAATGCACGGTGTATTTCTGGTAAGTGCATGTGCATCGATATTAGCGGTAGCATTAATCTGCCTGTTTATTTTTGCAAATGGTGTACCGGCAATTTTTGAAATATCACCGGGTAAATTTTTGGGAGGGACTTCATGGAAGCCCTTAGAGGGCTTATTTGGAATTCTTCCTATGATTGTGGGAAGTATTTATGTAACTGCCGGGGGCGTAATTTTTGGTGTGCCGGTGGGAATTTTATGTGCGGTATTCATGGCAAAATTCTGTCCGGAAAAGCCATATAAGGTGATAAAACCGGCAATCGAGCTGTTGGCAGGCATTCCGTCTATTGTATATGGTTTCTTTGGATTAGTGGTACTGGTGCCTATGGTAAGGAGCCTGTTTGGCGGCAGCGGAAAAAATATTCTGACAGCTTCCATCATGCTTGGAATCATGATTCTGCCGACCATTATCGGAGTTGCCGAATCTTCCATCCGGGCTGTGCCGGAGAGCTATTACGAAGGGGCTCTGGGGCTGGGTGCAACCCATGAGAGGGCAGTATTTTTTGCAGTACTTCCAGCGGCAAAATCAGGAATCCTTGCCGGGGTAATCCTTGGTATCGGACGTGTCATTGGCGAAACTATGGCGGTTGTCATGGTTGCCGGAAACCAGGCGGTTATGCCAACCTCCCTTTTAGGCGGTGTAAGAACCCTTACCTCCAATATTGTACTGGAAATGGGATATGCGTCAGGTCTGCATAAGGATGCATTGATTGGTACAGCAGTTGTATTATTTGTATTTATACTGATTATCAATTTAAGCTTTTCGGCAATCAAGAAAAAAGGAAGGGATTAATTATGGAAGCAGTACAGGATGTAAAGGAAAAGGATATGAATGTAAATGAAATTCGGGGAATCAACCGGCAGACCTTTGCCCAGAAAATGAAGGCATATAAAAGGCAGCCATTGTCCCTGCTTTTATGGCTTTTAGTGGTGGCAGCCGCCATGGTCACAGTAGGGGTGCTGTTGTTTTTGATTGGTTATATACTGGTTAAGGGTATCCCTAATATCAAACCTGAACTGTTTGAGTGGGAATACAATACGGACAATGTATCTATGATGCCAGCCATGATTAATACCCTGTATATGACGGGCTTAACCCTGCTGATGGCGGTTCCTGTGGGTATCTTTTCTGCCATCTACTTAGTGGAATATGCAAAGAGAGGAAATAAACTGGTAAATATCGTGAGAGTCACCACAGAGACCTTACAGGGTATTCCGTCTATTGTATTTGGATTATTCGGTTATCTGATGTTTTGTATCGGCTTGAAATGGGGCTACACCCTGCTGGCAGGTGCCATTACACTGGCGATTATGGTCTTGCCGGTTATCATGAGAACTACAGAGGAGGCACTGCTGGCTGTGCCGGATTCCTATAGGGAAGGAAGCTTTGGACTGGGAGCCGGAAGACTGCGTACTGTATTTAAAATCGTACTGCCGTCAGCAATGCCTGGTATTTTTTCAGGAATCATTCTGGCAATTGGCCGTATAGTGGGAGAAACCGCCGCATTGATTTTCACTGCGGGAACCGTGGCAACGGCAGCCACCGGGCTTTTTGATTCCACCAGAACCCTGGCGGTACATATGTATTGTCTGTTAAGTGAAGGCCTGTATATGGAGCAGGCATATGCAACAGCTGTTGTTCTTCTGGTGATGGTGCTGTTGATTAACGCATTTTCAAGCTTTATTGCTAAGAGGTTTACAAAGAAATAAGCAATTATTTGCTATCAAATTAAAGTTTGTTAGGAAGACCGAGTGATTCGGCAGAATGGAGAATTTAACTATGGACAAATTTACGATAGAAAATCTGGAATTATATTATGGAGATTTTAAAGCCTTAAAGGGAATCAATATGCATATTCCAAAAAATGAGATATCTGCATTTATTGGGCCCTCCGGCTGTGGAAAGTCAACTTTTTTAAAGTCGTTAAACCGGATGAATGATTTGGTGGAGGGATGCAGGATTACCGGAACAGCACTGCTTGACGGAGAGGATATCTATGGAGATATGGATGTTAATCTGCTCCGGAAGAAGGTAGGTATGGTTTTTCAGAAACCGAATCCGTTCCCGATGAGTGTATATGACAATATTGCGTTTGGTCCCAGAACACATGGAATACATTCAAAGGTAAAGTTAGATGAGATTGTGGAGAAATCCCTCCGGGATGCGGCAATATGGGATGAATTAAAGGACCGTCTGAAAAAGAGTGCATTGGGATTATCCGGTGGACAGCAGCAGCGGCTTTGTATCGCCAGGGCATTGGCAGTACAGCCGGATGTATTACTGATGGATGAACCGACCTCGGCGCTTGACCCGATTTCAACCTCTAAAATAGAGGATTTGGCAGTGGAGCTGAAAAAGGATTACACCATAGTCATGGTAACCCATAATATGCAGCAGGCGGCACGTATTTCTGATAAGACGGCATTTTTCTTATTGGGGGAAGTCATTGAATATGATGATACTGAAAAATTGTTCTCAAGTCCTAATGACAAGAGAACAGAGGATTATATTACAGGAAGGTTTGGTTGATTATGCGGAATCGTTTTGACTCACAGTTAGAATTACTGAATAAAGAGCTGATAGAAATGGGTGCGCTTTGCGAGGAACTGATTGAACTGTCAAAAAAAGCGTTATCAGAGGAACATGATTATCTGGAAGCGGCAAAGACGAAAGAAATAGAAGTGGACAGGATGGAAAGTGATATTGAAAATCTCTGTATGAAGCTGCTTTTAAAACAGCAGCCGGTGGCAAGAGATTTGCGTTCCGTATCCTCTGCCCTGAAAATGATATCTGATATGGAGCGGATTGGTGACCAGTCACTGGATATTATTGAAATTGTGGAGTATGTAAAAAGATGCGATGAAAAAAGCAAGGCATGTATTGAAGAGATGGCGAAGGCGGCAGGTAAGATGGTGTCAGACAGCGTAGAGGCTTTTGTGAGAAAGGATGCGGAGCTGGCAAAGGCAGTGATAGAGGCAGATGATGTGGTGGATGACCTTTTTGACAATCTGAAAAAACAGCTGATACAGATTATTTCCAGTGAAAAGTCAGATGGAGAAATGTATATTGATTTGATTATGATTGCAAAATATTATGAGCGGATTGGCGACCATGCAACCAATATTGCGGAGTGGGTTCTTTATTCTCTGACCGGCACAAAGGTATCTGGGAATAAGGATTCCTGATTTATATTTAACATACATTTAACAATGCACTGTTTGTAAAATATAATTGGATATTGTAAAATAAGGATAAAGAATAAGGCTTGTATTTCATGTAATGAAACCACAAGCCTATATGCATTGCAGGATGTTGTTAAAAAATGGAGGGAAGAGCATGATTTATTTATTAGAGGATGATACGAGTATTCAGAATTTTGTTCTATATACATTAAAAAATACAGGCTTTGAGGCAATGGGCTTTGAACGCCCCAGTGATTTCTGGAAAAAAATGGAGGAAGAGCTTCCGGAGCTTTTACTCCTTGATATTATGCTTCCGGAAGAGGATGGAATGGATATTTTAAGAAAGCTCAGGAGCAGCAAGAAGACCAGGAATCTCCCAATTATCATGCTCACCGCAAAGGGAACGGAGTATGATAAGGTATTGGGTCTGGATTCCGGCGCAGATGACTATGTGGCAAAGCCCTTCAGTATGATGGAGCTTATGTCAAGAATCAAGGCATTGCTGCGGAGAAGTGAGACGGTGGAGGAAAAGGCGGATACCTATACCGTTGGTCCGCTTTATGTCAGTATTTCCAAGCATGTGGTAAAGGTAAATGAAGAGGAGATAAATACGCTTACCTATAAAGAATTTGAACTGCTGGCGCTGCTGCTGCAAAACCAGGAAACCGTTTTTTCAAGGGACCAGATTTTACAGTCTGTATGGGGTTATGATTTTGATGGAGAGAGCAGAACCGTGGATGTTCATGTGAGAACCCTGCGGCAGAAATTAGGGGAAGCCGGCAGGCTGATAGAGACAGTGAGAGGTTTTGGATATAAGCTGTGTAATCCGGTGGGCAGATAAGAGAGAGCCGTTTGCTTGTAAAATATATTAGTTGAAGGGGAAATAAGGTGATAAAATGATTAAACGAATCTTTAAAAATACATTTTGGGTATCTATGGTAACCTTATTAATATCCTATGTAATCATAGTGGGTATTTTATATGATTATTTTGACAACCAGATTAAAACAGAGCTTAAGTCGGAGGCGGAATATATAGCTTGCGGCATTGATGCCGTTGGAGAAGAATATCTTACCAATTTTAACCGGAATGTATTTATTAATCAGAATGTTGATACATCGGAAGCCCATAAAAACAGAATTACCTGGGTGGATAAGGAAGGAAATGTATTATTTGATTCAGATGTTGAAGAGAAGAAAATGGAGAACCATAAAGACAGGGATGAAATACAGGATGCAATCAGGGAAGGAGAAGGATATGCAGTAAGATACTCCAATACGTTAGACGAGCAGACTGTTTATTATGCGGTGGAGCTGAGAGATGGCTCGGTTCTCCGTGTATCCAGTGCTTACAATACTGTATTTTCCATCGTGATTGCTATGCTGCAGCCCACAGCATTTCTCGTTTTTCTCATAATCGTTTTATCTTATTTTATGTCAAAGAGTGTTGCGAAAAATATTGTGGCGCCTATCAATAATATGGATTTGTTATACGGTGAGATGGATGAGGAATATGAGGAGTTAGTTCCTCTTCTGAAGCGTATCCGGAAACAGAATATATTGATTGACCAGCAGATGGATGACTTGAGAAGCCAGCAGGCAAAGTTTCAGGCACTTACAGAGCACATGCGGGAGGGCTTTTTGGTGCTTGACCGGAATGAAAAGATTCTGTCCTATAATATGGCGGCAGTGGAGCTGTTGGAGGCATCAAGGGAAATAGATTATACAGGGCAGAATATAGTAAGCTTTGACCGCAACCGGAATGTGAGGGAAGCGGTACAGGAGGCATTGAAAGGGGTTCGCAGCCAGAGGGATTTGGAGGTTGGAGACCGCATTTACCGGATATTGGCAAACCCGATTATCATAGAAGACGTGGTAAAGGATGAGACTGCCGCCCGGCAGGCACCGAAGGATGTATCCGTTCCCGAGGAGCAGGTGGACGGTGTTATCATTATTGTTTTGGATGAGACGGAAAAGGAAAAGCGGGAACAGCTGAGGAGAGAATTTACCTCCAATGTGTCCCATGAGCTTAAGACGCCGCTGACCTCTATTTCGGGAGTGGCTGAGATAATCATGAATGGAATTGTCAAACCGGAGGATATTCCGGAGTTTGCAAAGAACATATATGAAGAGGCGGGAAGACTGATTGATTTGGTTAATGATATTATTTTCCTGTCTAAATTGGATGAGGAAACGGTGGTTTATGAGACAGAGGAAATACATTTAAGAGAGCTGGCAAAGCAGGTGAAGGAGAGACTGAAAATTCCATGTAAAAATAAAGAGGTCGCCATTCATATTGTGGGAGAGGATGTTGTGATGGAAGGAATCCCTTCCATGATAGAAGAGGTGCTCTATAATTTGTGTGACAATGGAATCAAATACAATAAGCAGGGCGGGAAAGTCGCTGTAACCCTTCATTCCGTTATGGAGGATGGCATTTCAAAAGCAGTTATCACAGTGGAGGACACTGGTATTGGGATTCCAACAGAGGAGCAGGAACGTATTTTTGAACGGTTTTACAGAGTGGATAAGAGCCATTCCAAGGCAATTGGGGGAACCGGGCTGGGACTTTCCATTGTAAAGCATGTGGTGCTGCTCCATCATGGAAATATCGGAATAAAGAGTGAGGCAGGAAACGGAACCACTATTACTGTGGTTCTGCCTGTAAAGCATGAATGCTGAGTGTCAGCAGTGACGGTAGAAGAAAAATTAATATAATGGTTGTGAAAATATCCGAAATAGAGTAAAATAGCATATAAGGGAAATCCGTAAGGAAAGGGAGGTATACTTATGATAGAAGTAATATGCTGGCTATTGCTTGCGGCAATCTTCATTGTGTTTGAGATTATCTCACTGGGACTGACCACAATCTGGTTTGCAGGAGGAGCCTTTGTGGCAGCGGTTGCCGGTGCCTGTGGTGCCAATCTGGCGATACAGACTATTTTGTTCGTAGTGGTTTCTGTTATTTTACTGGTGATGACACGGCCGATTGCAGTGAAGCATTTAGATGCAAGGACGGAGAAAACCAATTCAGAGGCGTTGATTGGACAGAAGGCGTATGTTTTACAGGAAATCAATAATCTGAAGGAAGTGGGACAGGCGAAGATTAACGGAATGGAATGGACAGCAAGAGCAAAGGAGGATTCCGTGATAATTCCGGCAGGTGAGACTGTTAAGGTAATCGAGATTCAGGGTGTTAAACTGATTGTTGAGACGATAGCCGAAGTGGAATAGCTTCCATTATTTTAATTTTTTAATGAGAAAAGGAGAAAGATATGAGTATAGGTTTTGGATTTGTTGTTTTTATTTTATTTGTTGCAATCATTGTGATTATGAGCAGTATCCGTATTGTTCCGCAGGCACATGCATATGTTATTGAGCGTCTGGGAACTTATACAGGCACATGGTCCGTTGGCTTACATTTAAAGATGCCGGTGGTTGATAAGGTTGCAAAGAGAGTTACCCTGAAAGAGCAGGTTGTGGATTTTGCACCACAGCCGGTTATTACCAAGGATAATGTAACCATGCGGATTGATACGGTAGTATTTTTCCAGATTACAGACCCTAAGCTGTTCTGCTACGGTGTAGAGAATCCGATTATGGCAATTGAAAACTTAACGGCAACTACGCTTCGTAACATTATCGGTGATTTGGAGTTAGACCAGACGCTCACATCAAGAGAGACCATTAATACGAAGATGCGGGCTACTCTGGATGAGGCTACCGACCCTTGGGGAATCAAGGTAAACCGTGTAGAGCTTAAGAACATTATACCTCCGGCTGCAATTCAGGATGCCATGGAGAAACAGATGAAGGCAGAGCGTGAGAGACGTGAGCAGATTCTGATTGCAGAGGGTGAGAAAAAATCCGCAATCCTCCGGGCAGAGGGTCAGAAGGAGTCCGTTATCTTAGAGGCAGAGGCAGAAAAGCAGTCTGCAATTCTTCGGGCAGAGGCTAAGAAGGAGGCTACAATCCGAGAGGCAGAGGGTCAGGCAGAGGCAATTCTTGCCATTCAGAAAGCAAACGCAGACGGTATCCGTTTACTGAATGAATCTGCACCTTCCGGTGAAGTAATTCAGTTAAAGAGCTTAGAGGCATTTGGAAAGGCAGCTGATGGTAAGGCTACCAAGATTATTATTCCTTCTGAGATTCAGAGCTTGGCAGGTCTTGCAAAATCTGTTGTGGAAGTAGCAAAAGACGAATAATATATTCTCTGTGTTCAGAGAAGCGCGCCGCAGGATAAGCCTGACATAGTGCTTAAAAAGTATGAATATGGCAATCATTCGGGATAAGAAGCAGTTTTTTTCCGGATGGTTGCTTTTTTCAAAGGTGATGGGAGGATAATAATTTGAAATGGAAAATTGAGAAAAAATATCTGAAAATTGGATTGCTTGCTCTGGGAGTAATTGTGCTGGCAATTTTATTTCAGTATATGCTGGAGCATGGAACAGAGGTACAACAGTTTAAAACCCTTGTGAAGCAGACAATGATGCCCATTGTATTTGGTTTTATTCTGGCATATCTGTTAAATCCGATTTTGAAATTTTTTGAACGCTGTTTTTTTACACCGGTGGCAGGGAAGCTTTGGAGAAAGGAAGAGCAGGCGAAAACCAGAAATAAATTTTCAAGGGCATTTGGTGTGCTTTGTACCATGATACTGTTTCTGATTATTTTGGGCGGAGGTCTTTATCTGGTTATTCCGCAGGTGTACCAGTCTCTGAGCAAGATTGTATCGGATGCGCCCCATTATTACAACACAGTGGCAAAATGGGTGGAATCTCTGGAACCGGATAAATCCGAGGTACGTAAATATGTGCTGCTGGGATTGGACCGTATTTATTCCCAGGCAATTACCTATTTGAACCAGGATATTCTTCCTAATATGGACAAGATTGTTGCCGGAATAACCTCTGGAATTGTGGGCGGTCTGAAAATGGTACTCAATTTTATTCTGGCAATCATTATTTCGGTCTATGTCATGGCAGAAAAAGAGACTTTGATTTGTGTAGGGAAGAAGATAACCTTCAGCCTGTTTAATACAAGAAATGCCAATGCAATTATACGGGGCGTACGGTATATGAATCAGGTATTTGGAGGCTTTATCAACGGTAAAATCATCGATTCCTTTATCATTGGTGTACTGTGCTATTTGTTTATGCAGATAGTAGGCTTTGACTATGCGGTGCTGATTAGTATCGTTGTTGGCGTGACCAATATTATTCCATATTTCGGACCATTTATCGGGGCGATTCCAAGTGTCCTGATTTTGTTGATGGTAGACCTTAAAGAAGGACTTATATTTGCGATTTTTGTTATTGTGCTGCAACAGGTGGATGGCAATATTATTGGTCCTCTGATTTTGGGAGACCGGTTAAAGATTTCCAGTATGTGGATATTGTTTGCAATCTTAATTGGAGGCGGCTTCTTTGGAGTACCGGGAATGATTTTAGGAGCGCCTTGTTTTGCCTGTATCTATGCGCTGATTAGTTCCATCTGCAAGGTCAAATTAAAGAAAAAGAAGCTTCCGGTTATGACGGATGCCTATTATTCCATTGACCAGGTGGAGGATGGCGGAATAATTCATGAGCTGCAGACACAAATTAATCCGGAGGAGAGAAAAAACGGGGAAACACCAATTTCCAACGGGGATGATGAGGATAAATAAATTTATAAAGAATTAGGAAGTGGAAAAATGATTCAGGATGATTTAAAGAAAAAGAAGGCGGGGCTGATATTAGAGGGAGGCGCTTCGCGAGGGGTTTTTACAGCGGGGGCATTGGACTTTTTGTTAGAGCAGGATTTTCTGTTCCCATACGTGATTGGCGTTTCGGCAGGAGCCTGTAATGCATTAAGCTATGTTTCTAAGCAGAAGGGAAGAAGCTTTGACTGCATGGCTCCGGAAAAGAAAGAGGATAACTATAAGAACTCCTTTAGAAAGGCAATCCATGACCGCAGCATTTACGATATGGATAAGCTGTTTGAAACCTTTCCGAATGAGACCTTTCCATATGATTTTGAAACCTATATAAGACAGGGAATGGAATGTGAAATGGTGGTAACTAATGTACTGACAGGGCAGGCAGAATATATGCAGGAAAAGGAAAGTGCGGCGAGACTGTGCAATATCTGCCGGGCATCTGCCAGTCTTCCTCTGGCGGCGCCAATGGTTACAATAGACGGAATCCCATATCTGGATGGCGGCTTAGCAGATTCTATTCCTTTGAAGCATGCATTGGAGACCGGACATAAGAAAAATGTGCTGATACTGACAAGACCATACGGATACCGGAAGAAATTTCCAAGTGAGAAGGCAAGAATGTATATAGCCTTTTATAAGGATTATCCGAATCTGGTGAGGAGTATTTACTACCGTCCTTTTTATTATAACAAGAGGATGGAAGCCATTGAACGGTTAGAGCGGGAGAAAAAGATTTTTGTTCTTCGCCCGTCCTTAAAATGTCCAGGCAGGACAGAGGTGAGCCGGGATAAGCTTCAGGCGTTCTATAACCATGGCTATCATACCATGGTTACAGAATTTGACAGAATGAAAGAATTTTTAGGTGTCTGATTGCTTCAGAAATTGTTTAAGCTGTAAATCAAGACATACTGCTTATAGAAAGCGGTTGAGCTCCGGGTTGTAGGTGTAATCAATGGAGGACAGCTTTGCAGTCAGCTCCTGCTGGTTAAGGTTTAAGTCCTCGCAGAGAAGTGCAAGGCTGTCATATTCATCCCGGAGCTTTGTGTTGATGAAGCTCAACAGTATCATTGGGTCATTTGGAATATTTGACATGGGATTCTCCTTTCATGTTCATGCTATTTTAGGCAATTGCGAAACTCTGTTTTTGAAGCCGAAAGTTGTACAAAACAAACAATTCACCACAGGGCACGTTTGCACTACTTGTCGCTCGTAGCAGTACATAAGGTGCCAAAACACGGCACCTAAGTACTGACGGCTCCAAAGTACCCTGTTTGTGAAGTTGTTTATTTTGCACAACTATGTTTCTGATAACAGGCAGTTTCGCAATCGGCTATTGTGATGTTTAATAGATATAATAGGACAGGAAAGGAAATAATGTCAAGAAAATATACGGAGGATTTTACAAGTGCAGGAAGGGAAAGAGAAGGATGGGAAGCTGGAACAGCAGATTCCCGCACATTTAAAGGAAAAAGTGGAACGTGACAGGGAGCAGTACCAGGTACACAGGGAGCAATTGAACGAGAGAACAGAAGAAATCAAAAAGCAGTTTTATGAGAGAAAAAATACATACAGCTTTAAAAAGATTTTTCATGCAGCCTTTAATCTGAGTGCAGACCAGGCAAGCTATGAGGAGATTGATGAACGGATTGAATCCGGTGTGGTACTCCGGGGAACGAATATGTGCATTCTGATTCTTGCTATTTTCATAGCGTCTGTAGGGCTTAACATGAATTCTACGGCAGTTATTATCGGTGCGATGCTGGTGTCTCCGTTGATGGGGGCTATAATGGGGATTGGCTTCGCCCTTGCAATTTATGATACAGATTTATTAAAGCGTTCCGTCACGGTGCTGTTGTTTGAGGTGGTGGTTGCTCTGGCAACCTCGACCATTTATTTTATGCTGTCGCCAATTACGACTCCCAGCTCAGAGCTGCTTGCCAGAACCAGTCCCACCATATGGGATGTGATTATTGCAGTCTGCGGTGGTCTGGCAGGTATGATTGGAACCACCCGTAAGGAAAAATCCAACATTTTGCCGGGGGTTGCCATTGCAACAGCATTAATGCCGCCTCTTTGTACAGCAGGATACGGTCTGGCTGTGGGAAATCTCCGGTATTTTGCGGGAGCCATGTACCTGTTCTGCATTAATGGTGTATTTATTGCTATTTCTACTATGCTGATTACCGTTTTTTTAAGGCTTCCCTCTAAGAAGGCAGCCAATAAGGAAACCAGAAAGCAGCTTGTGAAGCGTGTCATAATCGTTGCGGTGGCAGCCATTGTACCCTCCGTGTTTTTGGCGGCAGATATTGTAAAGGATTCCGTGTTCCAGAGCAATGTCAGTAATTACATTGAAACAGAGTTCCGGTTTGATAATACGCAGGTTGTAAAATACGAGGTAAATGAAGAGAGTAAGGAGTTAAAGGTAGCTGTAATCGGAGCTACTTTAAATGATGCTGTAATAGAAAAATTACAGCAGAGTATGGAAGAGTACCATATTGAAAATCTTTCCCTGAATGTCCAGCAGACTGTTGTAAAGGCTGGAATTACCTCAGAGGAATTAGAGGCCTATGTAAAAAATGAAACCAGCCAGCTGAATGCTGCCAATGAGGAGGACTATCAGGAACTGCAAAGCCAGCTGATTGCTGTAAAGTCAGAGCTTTCGGAATATCAGAGTCGTGAAGTGGATGTGGAGGCGTTGCAGGAGGAAATTATAGCGCTGTATCCAAAGGTAACCGCAGTGCATGCCGGATATTTGAAGGATAGCAGTGAAGAACAGATGGCGGTTATTCTGGAGGTAAAGGAACCGCTTTCTGAAAATAACATGAAAACATTGGAGAAGTGGATTGGCAAGCGGCTGGAAGTGGAGAAAACCGTGGTTTATCAGAGTATGGACAATATCCTTTATCCGGCAGGCATGGAGAAAGAGATGGAGAAGGATGAGACGGAAGATAATGGCACAGGGGAAAATGCGGCTCAACAGGCTGATGAAGCGGAGGAGCCGACAGAGAGCTGACAGTGGAGCCCAAGGCTTTCTTGACGAAATAGAAAGGGAAGTATATTATTAAAACGATGAAGGAAAAGAGCAGGAGGAAGAAGAAAATGGGTTTGGAACAATTTGAAGGATATACATATGTGCAGGGCGGCGTCTGTGCAGCAAAGGGGTTTAAAGCAAATGGGCTTAACTGTGGATTATATGCGGATAAGAATAAAAATGACCTGGCATTGATAGTCAGTGATGAGATATGTAATGCAGCTGCCGTATATACTACCAATAAGGTAAAGGGAGCTCCGATTCTTGTGACAAAAAACCATCTGTCAGCAACGAAGGGAAAAAGCAGGGCGGTTATCGCCAATTCAAAAAATGCCAATACCTGTAATGCCGATGGGGAGGAGAAGGCACAGAAAATGACGGAGCTGGCGGCAAAAGAGCTGGGAATTGCAGCAGATGAGGTGATAGTTGCCTCCACGGGTGTCATTGGACAGGTTCTTCCCATAGAGCCGATTGAGAGCCATATTGGCGAGCTGGTAAGCGGACTTTCCTATGATGGTAATTCCAGAGCGGTTAATGCCATTATGACAACGGATACAGTGCCAAAGGAAATTGCAGTAACCTTTACAGCAGGAGGCGTTACATGCACTTTGGGCGGTATGGCAAAGGGCAGTGGAATGATTCATCCGAATATGGCGACTACACTGAACTTTCTCACAACAGATGCGGCTGTCTCCACAGAACTGATTCAGAAGGCACTTTCGGAAATTACAAAAATAACATACAATTGTCTGAGCATTGACGGGGATACCTCAACCAATGATATGGTCTGTGTGCTGGCAAATGGGATGGCAGGCAACAAAGAGATTACAGTGGAGGATGAAGCTTATCAGAGTTTTAAGCAGGCGCTTTATATTGTGATGATGAATCTGACAAAAATGCTGGCGAAGGATGGGGAAGGCGCCACGAAGCTGATTGAGTGTACGGTTTCGGAGGCAAAGGATTTGGACACGGCAATTATTGTTGCCAAAAGCGTTATCCGTTCTCCATTATTTAAATGCGCCATCTTTGGAGAGGATGCAAACTGGGGACGAATCCTGTGTGCAGTAGGATATGCCGAGGCAGACTTTGATATCAATAAGGTGGATGTGGAGCTTGCTTCCGGGAAAGGCGTTCTGCCGGTGTGCCGCAATGGCGCAGGTATTGCATTTTCAGAAGATTTTGCAAAGGAAGTACTTGCGGAGGATGAGATTTTGGTTCATATTTCCCTGCATGACGGAGAGGCAAAAGCCAGAGCGTGGGGATGTGATTTGACCTATGACTATGTAAAAATTAATGGAGATTACCGCTCCTAGGAGGGAAATTCCAAATTTTTCTGCGTTGTCAGGCATATGCGAAAAAGATTCGGTGGACCTTTTTTAAGTGGACAGAATTGGAAAAAATAAATTTATTTAAATATGTATAAGCCATGGAAGAAAAAGGCAGACTAACCTGAGAATGTAAGAGAAGGAGTTTGCTTATGAAGGGTACAAAAAATGGTAAGGTAGAGCTTACAAAAACAGCAGTAATACTCGGTATTTTGCTTGCGGTACTGTTTGGCGGTGCAAATGCATATCTGGGACTGCGGGTTGGTATGACGGTATCCGCATCGATTCCGGCAGCTGTCATTTCCATGGGAATTATAAGAATTTTATTAAAGAAAGAGTCAGTGTTGGAGAATAATATGGTTCAGACCATTGGTTCCGCAGGAGAATCATTGGCGGCAGGCGCTATATTTACGATACCGGCTCTTTTTATGTGGGCAAATGAGACAGGGGACAATCCCCCGGGATTCCTGGAAATTTCACTGATTACTTTATGCGGAGGACTGCTTGGCGTATTATTTATGGTGCCTTTGCGGAATATGCTTATTGTGAGGGAGAAAAATACACTGACATTTCCTGAGGGAACAGCATGCGCAAAGGTACTGCTGGCGGCGGAGCAGGCAGGCGAGGCAGTTGCCGTATTTGCAGGACTGTTTATCGGTGCGGTGTATAAATTCATTGCAGACGGTCTGAAAATATTCCCGTCCGAAGTGGATTACAGCCTGAAACGGTATAAGGGAGCAGGCATCGGGGCGGATGTACTGCCGGCACTGCTGGGGGTCGGGTATATTTGTGGGCCAAAGGTAGCGTCTTACCTGTTTGCCGGTGGTGTGCTTGGATGGTTTGTGATTATGCCCCTGCTGGTACTGGCAGGAGGAAATGCCATTCTGTTCCCGGCAGATGTGCCAATCAGTGAGCTGGATACATGGGGAATATGGGGAAACTATATTCGCTATATCGGCGCAGGTGCGGTGGCGGCAGGAGGAATTATTTCGCTTGTAAAATCCGTTCCATTGATTTGGATGACATTCCGGGAGTCTTTAAAAAGCCGTGACCATGACCAGGCAGAGGAAAATACGAGAGAATTGCCTGTCTGGTTTGTATTCTGGGGAATTGTAATCCTTGCAGTTGCCTTGTGGCTGATTCCTGTAGTTCCTGTAAATCTTGCCGGTGCCATTTTAATTGTAGTGTTTGGCTTTTTCTTTGCCACAGTTTCCTCAAGAATGGTGGGACTTGTGGGAAGCAGCAACAACCCGGTATCCGGTATGGCAATAGCAACGCTGCTGATATCTACCTTTCTGTTGAAATTTATTGGAAATAACGGGATGGAGGGCATGGTTGCAGCGATTTGTATTGGTACGGTAATCTGTATTATTGCGGCTATGGCAGGCGATACATCCCAGGATTTAAAAACCGGGTATCTGGTAGGGGCAACGCCGATAAAGCAGCAGATAGGAGAAATGATTGGGGTGGTGGCGGCGGCCTTTACCATTGGGGGGGTCCTGTATCTGTTAAACATGGCATGGGGATATGGCTCTTCTGAGCTTCCGGCACCGCAGGCGACCTTGATGAAAATGGTGGTGGAGGGAGTTATGGAGGGAAATCTTCCATGGAATCTGGTATTTGCCGGGGTAGCGGTGGCAGTTATCATCGAAATATTGCAGCTTCCGGTGCTGCCGTTTGCGGTGGGACTGTATCTGCCGATTCATTTATCCGTTCCGATTATGGCGGGAGGAATTCTTCGTCTGATTTATGAGAAACGCAGCGAGAAAGCGAGGGAGAGGGGAATTCTCTATGCATCCGGTATGATTGCCGGGGAAGGCCTGGTGGGAATTTTGCTGGCAGTTTTTGCAATGATACCGGTTGGAACCACCAATTTACTGGAAAAAATTAATCTCTCAGGTACTTTTTATCTTGGAAATGCAGGAGGAATTGTTTTCTTTGGTATTTTGATTGCAACTATGGTATACTTTATGGAAAGAAAAGGAAAGAACTAATCGGAACGGCTTGGAAAAGGAGAGAAAAAATGGGCGTATTGTCAGAATTAGAACCACATGGCGTTTTTTACTTTTTTGAGGAAATCAGTAAAATTCCAAGAGGCTCTTATCATGAAAAGGCAGTCAGTGATTATCTGGTGGAATTTGCAAAAAAGCGGGAGCTTAAGGTTTACCAGGACGATTTATATAATGTGGTAATGCTGGTACCTGCCAGTGCCGGACGTGAGCAGGAAGAACCCCTGATTTTACAGGGGCATATGGATATGGTCTGCGAAAAAAAGCCGGATGCGGATATTGATATGGAAAAGGATGGTCTTAAACTCCGGATTGAGGGCGATTATGTTACGGCAAAGGATACCACATTAGGAGGGGATGATGGCATTGCAGTGGCGTATATGCTGGCGATTGCAGATGATGCTTCCATTTCCCATCCACCCCTTGAGTATATCATTACGGTTTCCGAAGAAGTAGGTATGGAGGGTGCAAACCGGATTGACTTATCTATGCTGAAGGGCAGCCGGATGCTGAATCTGGACTCGGAGGAGGAGGGGATTTTCTTAAGCAGCTGTGCAGGCGGCTTGTCAACCCAGTCTGTTCTGCCTGTGGAAAGAGAAGAGTCCCGGGAGCTGGTATGGTATGAATTGTCCGTGACAGGTCTGCAGGGAGGACATTCCGGCTGTGAGATTGACAAGGAGAGGGGAAATGCCAGTCTGATACTTGGCAGGGTGCTTTATGAAATACAGCATAAGCTTTCCTTTGCCCTGTATTCCATGGAAGGCGGTAAAAAGGATAATGCGATTCCGTTGGAGGCTGCGGCTCAGATTGGAGTGGAGCAGTCAGATACCGGCTTGCTTTGGGAGACATGCCAGATGTTGGATTCCGTTTTAAAATCGGAGTATGCCAGGGCGGATTCGGGCATTACACTCCGGCTGGAAGAACAGGGTACGAAATCCCGTGCTGCCCTGACGCAGGACAGTCTCTTTAAGGTGCTTACCCTTTTGATGGTACTTCCAAATGGCGTCCAGGGAATGAGTATGTCTGTCCCGGGTCTGGTGGAAACTTCCCTGAATCTGGGAATCCTGAAATTGGAGGAGAACCATTTATTTTTACAGCATGCAATCCGGAGCAGTGTGACAACCAAAAAGCACTATACGGCATCCCGGGTGGAGAGTCTTGTCAGGGCGTTAGGCGGTGAGACAAAGCGGCAGGGTGAATATCCGGCATGGGAGTACAAGGAGGAATCGGTGGTGCGCCCGAAGGTGACAGCACTGTATGAGAAAATGTATGGAAAAGCGCCGGTGGTAGAGGGGATTCATGCAGGACTGGAGTGTGGTCTGCTGGCTGGGAAAATCAAGGATTTGGATTGCGTGTCGCTGGGTCCGGATATTCTGGATATTCATACCACAGCAGAACGGTTAAGCATTTCTTCGACAAAACGTGTGTATGAATTTTTATTAGAATATTTAAAGGAGAAATAGAACAGACAGGAGGATATACAATGCGGATAGGAATGGGATATGATGTCCATAAGCTGACAGAGGGAAGAAAATTAATATTAGGTGGTGTGAATATACCTTATGAGAAGGGACTGCTGGGGCATTCTGATGCAGATGTGTTAACCCATGCTATTATGGATGCACTGCTTGGAGCTGCCGCCCTTGGGGATATCGGGAAACATTTTCCGGATACAGACGAGGCATATAAAGGGGCGAATAGTATAGAACTGCTCCGGCATGTGAAAAATTTACTGGATGAGAAGCAGTATATTATCAGCAACATTGATGCCACTGTTATTGCACAGCGCCCTAAGCTGGCGCCGTTTATTCCGGATATGGTGGTAACAATTGCGGAAACATTGGGAATAGAAGAAAACCAGGTTAACATCAAGGCGACAACAGAGGAGGGCCTGGGCTTTACCGGAAATGGGGATGGCATCAGCTCCCAGGCAGTCTGTCTGCTGGAGACGGTGGCAAATTATGATTACAATGATGTGTTAGAGCAGACACAGCAAAGCTGCGCCGGCTGTCAGGGCTGCCCGAGGTATAAGGAGTAACATTGAAACAGACAGAGAATGCATACAGTATAAACAAAATATGTACGCCGGAGGATAAAATGCTGGCGGAGGCTTCACTCCGGAAGCTCTGGAGGGAATGCTTTGCAGATACGCCGGAGTATGAAGATTTTTATTTTACCAATGTGTATACAAAAAATACAGTCTACCAGGTGGAGGATGCAGGAATGCTGCATTTAAATCCCTATCTTTGCCAGGTTAAGAAAAAGCGTATGCCTCTTTTTTATATAGTGGGAGTGGGGACTGCAAGAGAAAAAAGGCGGAAGGGAATTATGGCGGCACTTATGAAGCAGGCGCTTGGAGAGCTGTACAGCCATAGACAGCCCTTCACATATCTGATGCCGGCAGATGTAAGGTATTATGAACCCTTTTCATTTACAGCTATTACAGAAAAGGCAGAGTACAGGCTTCCGGAACACAATATACCGGATGTAATAGATACAGAGCGGCTTCAGTTTGCCACATATGGGGAGCTGTTCCAATGCTTTACAGAGGAGGAACGGCAGGAGCTGTTTTGTGATATCCACAGGCGGCTGCAAGACAGATATGCTGTTTTTGCCATACATAATCAGGCGTATTTTGATTTGCTCTGTAAGGAGAAGCAGTGTCAGGGAGGAAATGTGGTATTCTGCTTTGACGGAAAGAAAGACAGCAAACATTTTCTGGGCTTTTTTGCATACGGCGTGGAATCAGGCAGGATGTATGTGGAACAGCATGTGTTTTACAGCAATGCATATAATGCTGTGCAGATGGAATATGCAAAAAGGCACAGTCTGGGGGAGGTTCTGGTTGTAGATTCCTTTCCGTTTATGGTCAGGGTTGTGCATGTGAAGACATTTATGCATTTATTCCAGGAGGATTTCCGGGACTTTGCTGAACAGAAAAAAATTCTCCGGGTAGAGGATTTTATTCTGCCGGAAAATACCGGCTGGTATTTTTTTGAGAAAAGGGATGGCGGCATCCGGATAACCAGGCAGGGTGAACTGCCCGAAAATTGCAGCTATGGGGAGAGCGTTACCATGTCAGCCGCAGGACTGGCGGATTATGTCTTTAACCGGAAGGAAAAGCGGCAAAACAAGGTCTTTTTTGCAGAGGTGGTGTGATTTTATAAAACCATTGGGAAATATGCATTGACAAAAGAAACGGTAAAAAATATACTAATTGTGGGCTGGTAAAGCGTAAGCTGCTTTGACCGCTAATAAGCATGTCCAGAAAGGAATGAAAGCATGAAAATTTATAATACAATGACAAGGAGCAAAGAGGAATTTGTTCCGATTAATGAAAATAAAGTGGGAATTTATGTGTGCGGACCGACCGTATATGACTATATTCATATTGGCAATGCGCGCCCGATGATTGTGTTTGACACACTTAGAAGATATTTACTGTACAAGGGCTATGATGTGAATTATGTATCCAACTTTACGGATGTGGATGACAAGATTATCAAGCGTGCGCTGGAGGAGGGCGTCACCTCCGCTGAGATTTCAGAACGCTATATTGAAGAGGTAAAGAAGGATATGGAAGCCCTGAATGTGCTGGAGGCAACCACACATCCAAAGGCAACAGAGGAAATCCCGGACATGATTGAAATGGTAAAGACCCTGATTGACAAGGGGCATGCCTATGAAGTAAATGGAACGGTATACTTCAGGACCAGAAGCTTTCCGGGCTATGGTAAGCTTTCAAAGAAGAATATAGATGATTTAGAGGCCGGACATAGAGATATTAAGGTTGCCGGAGAGGATGAAAAGGAGGATTTCCTGGATTTTGTTCTCTGGAAACCAAAGAAGGAGGGAGAACCCTCCTGGCCATCTCCTTGGGGAGAGGGAAGACCTGGATGGCATCTGGAGTGTTCGGTTATGTCAAAAAAATACATTGGTGACATTATTGATATCCATGCAGGCGGTGAGGATTTGATTTTTCCACACCATGAAAATGAGATTGCCCAGAGTGAGGCGGCAAATGATGTGGAGTTTGCGAGATATTGGATGCACAATGCATTTTTAAAGATTGACGGCGAGAAAATGTCCAAATCCCTTGGAAACTTTTTTACCATCCGGGATATAGGAAAGAAATATCCGCTGCAGGTCATCCGTTTCTTTATGCTGAGTGCCCATTACAGAAGCCCTCTTAATTTTTCTGATACCCTTGTGGAAGCTTCCAAGGCTTCTCTGGAGCGTATTTTAAATGCCATGTCAAGGCTGGAGGATGCGGCAGGGGCGGCACAGGAAAGAGAAGCGACACAGGAAGAGAAGGAGCTTCTCTCAAAGGTTTCCGATTATGTAGTGAAATATGAGAATGCCATGGAGGATGACTTGAATACAGCAGATGCCATTTCTGTTATTTTTGAGCTGGTAAAGCTGGCGAACAGCAGTATTTCTTCTGATAATGCAAGGTCTGTCATTGCAGAAGTGTATGATACCATCGGCAGGCTCTGCGATGTATTGGGAATTATAACCAAGACAGAAAAAGAGATTCTGGATGCAGATGTTGAGGCTTTGATTGAGGAACGGCAGGCAGCCAGAAAGGCAAAGAATTTTGCGAGGGCAGATGAGATACGTGATACCCTGGCAGCACAAGGTATAATTTTAGAGGATACGCGTGAGGGTGTTAAATGGAAGAGAGCATAGATAATTTTCAGTATTTTAAGGATTGCTTCCGGCTTGAGCATGGCAGTCCGGAAAGCTATTCCCCGCTTGCACTGGCATATATTGGAGACAGTGTCTTTGATGTAATTGTGAGAACCATTGCGGTGAGCAGGGTTAACAAGCAGGTGAATAAATACCACAGAGATGTCAGTAAGATTGTGTGTGCCCCTGCCCAGGCAAGAATGATACTGGCTATCCATGACCGGCTGACGGAGGAGGAGCAGGCGGTGTACAAACGTGGAAGAAATGCAAAATCCTATACAAAGGCAAAGAATGCATCAACGATTGATTACAGAAATGCCACCGGCTTTGAGGCGCTGCTTGGATACTTATATTTAAAAGAGGATTTTCTGCGGCTGACAGATGTTGTTAAGATGAGCCTGGAAGTGCTGGAGAACGAAAAATAACAGACAAAAAAGGGAGTTAAAAATGCGTTACGAGGAGTATACAATTGAAGGAAGAAATGCGGTTACAGAGGCATTCCGTTCCGGTAAAACCATTGATAAATTATATGTGCTGGATGGCTGCCATGACGGCGCTGTCAATACCATTAAGACATTGGCAAGAAAGCAGGATACCATTGTTAATTATGTGACGAAGGAGCGTCTCGACCAGATGTCAGCAACAGGGAAGCATCAGGGGGTTATTGCCCAGGCAGCAGCCTATGAGTATGCAGAGGTAGAGGATATCCTGCAGGCGGCAAGAGAAAAAGGGGAGCCGCCGTTTCTCTTTTTATTGGATGAGCTGGAGGACCCGCATAACCTGGGAGCAATTATCCGTACAGCAAATCTCTGCGGAGCACATGGTGTGATTATTCCGAAGCGCCGTGCTGCAGGGCTTACGGCTACCGTAGTAAAAGCGTCAGCCGGGGCAATCAATTATACGCCGGTGGCAAAGGTGACAAACATTGCAAAAACAATTGAGGATTTAAAGAAAGAGGGAATCTGGTTTGTCTGTGCAGATATGGATGGGGAAGTGATGTACCGCCACAATCTGACAGGACCGATAGGTCTGGTTATTGGAAATGAGGGAAATGGAGTCAGCCGTCTTGTGAAGGAAAAATGTGATTATGTGGCATCCATCCCAATGAAAGGAGATATCGATTCCCTGAATGCCTCCGTGGCTGCCGGAGTACTGGCATATGAGATTGTGAGACAAAGACTGCAGGTAAAGTAGCCGGATGAAAAAAGCCCGAAACCTTATAATATTCAACAAGTAAGTTAGAATTTTTTTTAGCAAATTATTAATCATATTTGCAATGTTATAATGTTAAAGAGGAATACTTCCCACGATAGAAGTATTCCTCTTTTCTATTTTTGCAATATACGTTTGTACAACCATTATATTAGAAACCTAATCAAGTTAGCAATTGAGCTTCTGCCGTAGAGCTTCCTGCAGTAACCGTGAAAAGTTTATTCCAGCTTTTTCAGCTTCTACATTCAAATAATATGGTATTGTACAATTTTTCTTTACGGTTCTATTATCATGTTTTTTTTATACTCAGTAAAGTCAACATCTACCAATGTTTCAATATCACCATTTTCTTTTTTATATTCATGTGAAAATGGTTCCGGCAAGTTTTCTCCCTCATCTTCAAGCTGTATTCCGTTTATTCCAATTGCATCTCTTGCCATAAAAATAGCTTCTTCTAAGTTGTTCCCCTCTGTGTTAATTTCAAAATCAGGAATGGTAACAAAATATCCATCCCCATCTTTTGTCAAAATAACAGGGTATACTGCTGTCATTACCATCTACCTCCTATCGTCACGACCGTTTCCATGTTTTTGCCTCCTAAGTCCTGCGTACAATTTTGTAATAATTTTTAACCTAATTAGTATGTCAAAAGAACCAGGAGGTTACACTCCTGTTCTTTTGATAATTTCCTTTGCCAGCCTTTCCTTTATCTCTCTGTGCCTTGGAATTGTCTCTTTTTTACACCATTGGTGTAAATATCGTGGTTAGAACCATTCCTTAACAGATACCATCCATTCTGTTCCAGCATTCTAATTAGGTCTGTGCGTTTCAAACGTATATCAACTCCTTTCTTATCTACTTGATATTATACGCATTTTATACGCATCAGTCGATGGTTTTATGCGTACAAAATACGCATATTTATTTGATTTATATATACAATCATTTTTTGTATATTTTTTTATTTTGATTGCATTTTATTCATTGTTTTTTCTTGATATTTGACTACCATTTTGACTACCATAGACCTTAAAAAATGTCTCTGACTACCATTTTGACTACCATAATTCCAAAATATTACACATTATCTCACAGCAAAAAAATAAGCGCCAGCCCTTTATTTTCAAGGGCTAACGCTTATTTTATCAAAAGCTAGCGACGGGAATCGAACCCGTGACCTCCTCACTACCAATGAGGTGCGCTACCGACTGTGCCACGCCAGCTTGTCTTTGCGACTTGTCTATAATATCAAAAATTAATATGCTTGTAAAGAGTTTTTTTTAATTATTTAACAAAGTTATTTTGCCGACTGCAAATATAGGCGTTTGACCTTTTCGCGGATTCTTTGAATGGCATTGTCAATGGATTTTGTTGGTTTGCCCAGCAAAGCGGCGATTTCAGAATATGGCATTCCCTCTAAATACAAAGGCAGCACCTCTTTTTCCATCTTACTTAAATGTTCTTTTAAGAGATTCTCGATGTGTATGGTGCTTTCCCGGTCTAATACGATATGCTCCGGATTGGAATCATTTCCGGCTTCTAAGTTGTCAATCAGCTTGGTATCCTCTGTATTTGCCTTGCTGTAAAAGGAAATATAAGTATTAAGAGGGGAGTGCTTCTTGCGTTTGGAAGCCTTGATTGCACTGTAAATCTGTCTGTCAATGCAGAGCTTTGCAAAGGTATAAAAGGAGGCAGAATTATCAGGCTGGTAGTTTTGAATTGCCTTAAACAAGCCAATCATGCCCTCCTGGGATAAGTCTTCCGTATCCGCGCCGATAAGATAAAGGGTGCGGATGGATTTCTTTACAAGAGGAGAGTATTTTTTCAGCAGATATTCAGTTGCATCCTTATCTCCCTTCTGGATGAGAAGTATAAGTTCTTCGTCAGTATTTTCTTTATAATCCATTATAATCTCCATGTTTTATAATTGACAGTGCTTATCTGGTAACGGTAAATAATATAGTTATTCAGCCGGCTGGGCATCTATGTTATCTTCAACAGGAGGCTCCGTAGTGGCTTCCGTAGTAGCCTGGGTAGTACTTTCCGTAGTGGCTTCTGTGGTAGCCTGGGTGGTACTTTCTGTAGTGGCTTCTGTTGTTTTCTTAGCTTCCGTGGTAGCCTGGGTTGTTTTTTTGTCACTATTCACCTTATCCGTAATTTTACCGATGTTATCCTCCAGATTTTTTTTCTGGTCATCATCGGAATCGTCATTTGCTCCATTGGAAGAATCAGAGCCTGAGGTGGTATCGTTGTCCTGTTGATTAAATTCTGTTGTAATGTCTTTTTTGTTCTTTTTGTCGTCTGAACCGCCGCCGACATGATTTACGATGTAGGTAATCACACCTAAGAACAGGCAGGCAATTACAATTACAACTAAAATCAGCAGAATTGTCTTGAGCATATCCCGGTTAGGAGAATTTTTTAATTCCTTTTGCGGGGCACTCTGTTTTTCTCTTGCCAGCTCAGCCCGGGATTTGGCAGCGGCTGCCTTCTTTTCTTCCTTTAGCCGGAGCTTCTGCTCCTCTTTTTCAAATTCCTCATCATATTCATTTAAGTCAAAATCAATAATATCAAATTCTTCCTGATTCGATTGGTTTGGATTTTTTGCCATAATAATTATATAACTATTGCGTAAAAATAGTATTTTCCTTTCTTGTAGAATTGTGATTCTTCTCATCATACAACAAAAATGCGGAATAATCAAATATTGTATTGAAATCATCACATAAAATTCACAGGAAAATTGACGGAAAAGCATAAATATGGTAAAGTAATACTAATTGTGGAATGTTGGTGAAAACATTTCCAGACAGACTTAAAATGACACAAAAGGAGTTAGTGTAATGGAAGGTGAAGTAGTATCAAAGAATTTTATTGAACAGATTATGGATAAAGATTTAGAAGATGGCACATATAACAAGATTGTAACCCGGTTTCCACCGGAGCCAAATGGATATCTGCATATTGGACATGCCAAGTCCATTATTTTAAATTCCGGACTAGCGAAAAAGTATAATGGTACTTTTAATCTGAGATTTGATGACACAAATCCGATGAAGGAAAAGTCAGAATATGTGGAGTCTATTTTGGAGGATGTAAAATGGCTGGGAGCTGATTTTGGAGATAAGATATATTATGCTTCTGACTATTTTGATGCGATGTATGAAGGCGCTGTTAAGCTGATTAAAAAAGGCAAGGCATTTGTCTGTGATTTGTCTGCGGATGAGATTCGCGAATATCGTGGCACCTTAAAGGAGCCGGGTAAGGAAAGTCCGTATCGGAACCGAAGCATTGAGGAGAATCTCGATTTGTTTGAACGCATGAAAAACGGGGAATTTCCAGACGGTTCAAAGGTTCTCCGGGCTAAGATAGATATGGCATCACCGAATATTAATATGCGTGACCCGGTTATCTACCGCATCGCAAGGATGACACATCACAACACCGGGGATAAATGGTGTATTTATCCGATGTATGATTTTGCCCATCCAATTGAGGATGCAGTTGAGGGTGTGACACACTCCCTGTGTACTTTGGAGTTTGAGGACCACAGACCTTTGTATGACTGGGTAGTCAGGGAACTGGAATTTGAATATCCGCCAAAACAGATAGAATTTGCAAAGCTTTATCTGCAGAATGTCATTACCGGAAAACGGTATATTAAGAAGCTGGTGGAGGACGGTGTAGTGGACGGCTGGGATGACCCGCGTCTGGTGTCCATCAGTGCACTCCGGCGGAAAGGGGTAACTCCTGAGGCTATCCGAATGTTTATTGAGCTATCTGGCGTGTCTAAGGCAAATTCCGTTTCGGATATGGCGATGTTGGAGTATTGCATCCGGGAAGATTTGAAAATGAAAGCAAAGCGTATGATGGCTGTGCTTGACCCGATTAAATTAGTGATTGACAACTATCCGGAGGGTAAGTCGGAATTTCTGGAGGTTGAAAATAATCAGGAAAATGAAGAGCTGGGAACCAGACAGGTTTCCTTCAGCCGGGAGTTATATATTGAGCGGGGAGATTTCATGGAGGTTCCGCCGAAGAAATATTTCCGTCTGTTTCCGGGCAATGAGGTAAGGCTTAAAAATGCATATTTTGTTACATGTACGGATTTTGTCAAGGATGAAGATGGCAATGTGACGGAAGTACATTGTACTTATGACCCGGCTACCAGGTCCGGCTCTGGTTTTGAGGGACGTAAGGTGAAGGGAACCATCCATTGGGTGGATGCGGCAACGGCAGTAGATGCCACTGTCAGACTTTATGAGAATCTAATCAAAGAAGGGGACGAGGTGCTGAAAGAAGACTATTCTAACCTGAATCCGGAATCTCTGGTGGAAATGCAGCATTGCAAGCTGGAGGCTGCTTTTGAGGGAACAGAGCCGGGAGAGCGGTTCCAGTTCCTGCGAAATGGATTTTTCTGTACAGACTTGAAGGATTCCACAAAGGAGCATCTGGTATTTAACCGTATTGTTTCTCTGAAGAGTTCTTATCGGCCAAAATAGGGGGTTTTATTTCATATGGGAATATTTTCAGGATTAGAATCATTTGGATTCAAAGATACAGATATGCAGGTTTATGATAAGGCAGAGAGCAGGGATGCATCGGAGTCTTCAGAAGCGCAGAAGCATGTGGAGAAGGAAACGGTTGTAAGAGAGCAGGATATATTGTTTCCCAAAACATATCATTGTCCTGTATGCGATAAGGCATTTAAAACACTGGCGGTACGGGCAGGAAAGCTTCGGAGCGTTGGACAGGACGAGGATTTAAGACCAATGTACAGAGAGATGGACCCGATAAAGTATGATGCCATAGTGTGTCCGTACTGTGGTTATGGGGCGCTGTCCAGATATTTTGACCGTGTGATGCCGGTTCAGAGGAAAAAGCTTTGTGCAGAGGTAAAGGAGAAATTCAAGGGTATCAATGTGAGTACAGATATGTTTTCTTATGACGAGGCAATTATGCGGTACAAAATGGTACTGTTATGCGATGTTGTCGGAGGTGTGAAGAACAGCCGGAAGGCATACACATGTCTGAAGCTTGCCTGGGTAATCCGTGGCAAAAGAGAAAAGGAAGAGCTAAAGCTGGAGCCTGCTGAAAGTGAGAAATTACTTGCAGAGGAAATGGAATGTATTCAGAATGCCTATGACGGGTATGTCATGGCTTTTTCAACAGAGGATTTTCCGATAAGTGGAATGGATGAGATTACAGTGACCTATTTGACGGCTGAGCTTGCATTTCGATTAGGAAAATACAGAGAATCATTGAAGCTGCTTTCAAGGATTCTGGGAAATAATAACGTCTCATCGAGAATAAAGGAAAAAGCAGTGGATTTAAAAGAAAAAATCCGGGCACAGGTTCAGAATGAGAAATAAAAACTGGTTAGGGGTGTTATAATTGACGAAGGAATTGCAAAAAAATCAGAGATACATATATGTGCTGCTTAGCCGGACGCATACAGTCCCAGCCAGATTGATTCGTTTTTTTACCGGAGAGCCATATTCCCATACATCGATTGCACTGGATATTGAATTGCGTGAAATGTATAGCTTTGCCAGAAAACATGTATATAACCCATTTGACTGTGGTTTTATTGATGAGGATATAGAGAGTGGTGTGTTTGGAATGGATAAAAGCATCCGCTGCAGTGTCTATGCAGTTCCGGTTACGGAAGAACAGTATCGCCACGTCAAGCAGGAAATAGATGTCTTTGTTAAGAACCGGGAGGAATACAAATATAATTACACAGGTCTGGTGAGTATTATGTTTGGCAAGAATACAGAGGATGGAAAGCATTTCTTCTGTTCACAGTTTGTATCCCATATTTTTTACAAGAGCGGAATCCGGTTATTTTCCAAAGAAGAAGGGCTCATTAAGCCATATGATTTTCATGTACGGTTGAAGGATAAACGGATTTATAAGGGAAAGCTTTCAGAATACCGGAATTATCTAAAAGGACATTATTCTCAAATGCTGTATTTTAACAATGTAGATTTATCACAGGCAATTTAAACTTCAAATGTATCTATCATTTCAGAAATGGAGAAAATTAGAAAGACCGCTGTAACCTGTCAAAATTACAGCAGTCTTTTTTTTGCTGCCAGGCAGGAGCAGCTTCTATGGGTTATTCATTTGCATCAGGAGTAATACTGCTATGGGTTTTTAAAACAGCTCTTGGCAGTGCATCCTTAGAATTTTTCCATGGCTCATTCTGATAGCGGTAGTCAAATTTGTTGATAAACCATTCAATATCCTCCTGCATCCGTTCCATGTTGGAAAAATAAGCATGGTTAATATCCGATATAAAAGAATTAAGCTGCTCCTTTGACAGGAAATCACTTGCCCGGTCAAATAAAAGGGCGTAATGGTAAGTACAGAAGCCCTTTGAATTTTTTATTTTCTCTGAAAAGGAAGCATCCTTTTTGTACAGGTGGAAAATAGTATCTATGTACCGCTCAAAAGTGTTATTTATCCGGCTGCATATAAAGCAGCTTTTCTCTAAATTTGCTACGTATGAGCCAAGATTGGTTGATTCACTTTTCTTCTTTAGAATAGACTTGCCGGTGGAAACATTTTCTTTGGATAATTTCTGTAAATCTTTGGTTACCTTTGACATGTGGGTGCTTAAAATCAGTGCCAGTCCCAAACGGTTTTTTTGTTGATATAAATCCTGTATATGTTTTTCACAAAAACCGGATTCGTCGGTCATGGCGCGGTTGTCGTCTTCCATGTAGCTGGGACCTAATGTGTATTCGATGGCGTTTTGCTCCAGCTCTTTTTTCATTTTGCACAGCGGACATTCACAGTCGCTTTGAAATGCATCATTTACAGGAATGGTGTATAATTGTTCTTTCATATAGTTCTCCTTTCAAGTGCTTGCGTGTATTAGGTAATTGCGAAACTCTGTTTTCGTTACTGCCCGTTGTGTAATATATACAATATTAACGCTGGGCACGCTTTTGCTGTACTTTATTATACAGGAAACGGGAAAAAGTGGCAATTGGAGAAAGTCAGGTTCTAACACTTGGGAGGTGTGCATAGAATAATAAGGAATGCATATTTTATGGAGCAATCATGTTGAAAAATACAGGCGGAAATAGGATTTAACAGATTCGTCACAATTATTTTTAAAATAGGGGTTGATTTTTTGGTAAAAATGGGTAAAATAAGAAATATGTTAGCACTCAAATTAAGTGAGTGCTAACGATAAGGAAAAAGTAACAGCCGGTAGCAGGGCTGAATAAAAGGAGGACATTAATATGAAGTTAAAACCATTAGGTGACAGAGTTGTATTAAAGGAATGCGTAGCAGAAGAGACTACCAAGTCAGGTATTGTTTTACCTACCGCATCGCAGGAAAAACCACAGTATGCAGAGGTGGTAGCTGTTGGTCCGGGAACTGTAGTAGACGGTGAAAAGATTGAAATGCAGGTTAAGGTTGGAGATAAGGTTATTTACTCCAGATATGCAGGTAATGATGTGGAATTAGACGGAGACAAGTTCATTATTGTGAAACAGAATGATATCCACGCAGTTGTTGAGGCATAAGTAATTATAACAAGATGAATAAAGAATAACAAATAAATGGAGGTTTTAGACATGGCAAAAGAGATTAAATATGGCGTAGACGCCCGTAAGGCATTAGAGTCTGGTGTAAACCAGCTGGCAGACACAGTAAGAGTAACATTGGGACCAAAAGGAAGAAACGTTGTTCTGGCAAAATCATATGGTGCTCCATTGATTACCAATGACGGTGTTACTATTGCAAAGGATATTGAATTAGAGGATGCATTCGAGAATATGGGTGCACAGATTGTAAAAGAGGTTGCTACTAAGACAAATGATGTAGCTGGTGATGGTACAACAACAGCTACCGTGCTTGCACAGGCAATGATTAATGCAGGTATGAAGAACCTGGCAGCTGGTGCCAACCCAATCATTTTGAGAAAGGGTATGAAGAAGGCTTGTGATGTGGCAGTGGACGCTATCACAGATATGAGCGAATCCATCAATGGCAAGGAGCAGATTGCAAGAGTAGCATCTATTTCAGCCGGTGATGAGAACGTGGGAACCATGGTTGCAGATGCAATGGAAAAGGTTTCCAATAATGGAGTTATTACCATTGAAGAGTCCAAGACCATGAAGACAGAGCTTGATTTAGTAGAAGGTATGCAGTTTGACCGTGGATACATTTCTGCTTATATGTCAACCGATATGGAGAAAATGGTGGCAGAGCTTGATAATCCATATATTTTGATTACAGATAAGAAGATTTCCAACATCCAGGATATTTTGCCGCTTCTGGAGCAGATTGTTCAGGGTGGTCAGAAGCTGCTGATTATTGCTGAGGATATTGAAGGCGAGGCATTAACGACCTTAATTCTCAACAAGCTTCGTGGAACCTTCCAGGTAGTTGGTGTAAAGGCTCCTGGCTATGGAGACAGAAGAAAGGCTATGCTTGAGGATATTGCTATTCTGACAGGCGGTAAGGTTATTACAGATGAACTGGGACTTGATTTGAAGGAGACTACATTAGATGACCTTGGACGTGCAAAGAGTGTCAGAGTAGAGAAGGAGAACACTATTATTGTGGATGGTGCCGGAGCAGCTGATGCAATTGAAGGAAGAGTAAATCTGATTAAAGCCCAGATTGAGGAGACAACATCTGAGTTTGATAAAGAAAAATTACAGGAGAGACTTGCCAAGTTAGCAGGTGGAGTTGCTGTTGTACGTGTAGGCGCTGCTACGGAGACAGAGATGAAGGAAGCAAAGCTTCGTATGGAGGATGCTTTGGCAGCAACCAGAGCCGCAGTGGAAGAAGGTATTATTGCAGGTGGTGGTTCTGCTTACATCCACGCAAGCAAAGAGGTTGCCAAGCTTACAGAGAGCTTATCAGGAGATGAGAAGACCGGTGCAGAGATTATCTTAAAGGCATTAGAGGCTCCTTTATTCCATATTGCAGGCAATGCAGGTCTGGAAGGTGCAGTTATTATTAACAATGTAAGAGAGGCAGAGCCGGGTATTGGTTTTGATGCATTAAATGAAACATATGTCAATATGATTGAAGCTGGTATCATTGACCCGGTTAAGGTTACACGTTCTGCATTGCAGAATGCGACTTCAGTTGCATCTACTTTGTTGACAACCGAATCTGTTGTTGCAGATATCAAGGAAGAGAATCCGGTTAATCCTGCAGCTATGCAGGGTGGCATGGGCGGAATGATGTGATAAAAATCTGCAGTGCACTCATAGAAAAGGAAAGATACTCAGGTAAGCTTGCTTATCTGGGTATCTTTCTTTTTCTGTGAGTATAGGGCGGATGCCCTACATCGAGTTGGAGCGAAGCGGAAACGAGATGGCACTGCCCGAAATATAAGGAAGCCAGGGCGGATGCCCTACATCGAGTTGGAGCGGAGCGGAAACGAGATGGCACTGCCCGAAATATAAGGAAGCCAGGGCGGATGCCCTGCATCGAGTTGGAGCGGAGCGGAAACGAGATGGCACTGCCAAAAAAACTTTAAAACCATTTGTAGTGTGGCTTTTCTTCGTCAAATATTTTCCAGCGTATAACGTCATCGAGAAAAATACAGGCAAGCGATAAAATAAGCCAGATTACAGAATACGCCAGGCAGATTTGTCCGAGAAAATTAAAGGGCAGATTGGAATAATCCCATACACCCCAATGAAGCTTTATATTCACGATATAGCCTGTGATAAACTCCAGCGTTGTTATGATGAGCATTGACCATATCATCTGCGAGACAACAGATATCCTGAAGTGCATAAGCTGATTGATGGCACCACATAATATAAATGCGAGACCGCCGCAGATAATCATGGAAAAATGGGAATAGCCGCGGTAAAGAATTTCTATATAAAAATATGCAAAGCCTCCTGTGAGGAATAAAAAGAGATATTTCAAAAATGCAGTGGAAAAAAATTCTCTCTGATGTAGTGTCTGTTTCATAAATAAATCCTCATTTCGTATTTAATATCCAATGGAAAAGGTTAGAATAATAATAGTGTTAGAAAAATTAGTCAATTTTATGCTGGCAGAGTCTGGCTATAGATTAGAAAATGGGAAATCATAAGAAAAACAAAAAGGACTGATATGGGAAAGATATGCCATATGGGGAAATTCTTTTCAATACCAGTCTTATGATGTACAATTGTATGTTTGATTAAGGCTCTAATGGAGTCATTTTCAGACCCTTATACATTTTGGTATAAAAGCTGATTTCATCCTGATAGAGTACGTATCCACGAGAACCATCCTTAACGATGTAAGCATATTTGTTCTTCTGAACATTCATGTATAACACTTCATCTACGTTAAGTTCTTTTGCCTTTGCTTTCGCTGTATATACATTAAGTGGTTCGAGTTTGTATTTTTTCACTGCTTGCTCGACTGTCATATGAGACACCTCCTATAAAAAATGGATTGACAAATTGTCATAATCTATACATAATTATATATGTTCTTTTAATATTAGTATATTGTTTATTGTACACAAAGTCAACTAGTAATATTGCACAAAATGATATGAAAATACGCAAAAAACCGCTGGCTTTGATTGTATAACATGAATAAAAAGGCGGCAAAAATGAGTCAGATTCACAATTATCAGTTAAAACTGGATAAAATATTGCAGGAAATCATAACCAAAGAGGAACAGGAGGGAAGGATTCCCACTTTACTGCTTCACAGCTGTTGTGCACCGTGCTCCAGTTATGTGTTGGAGTATCTGAGTAATTATTTTCTTATTACCATTTTTTATTATAATCCGAATATTTCTGAGGAAAGCGAGTATCAGAAAAGAGTGGCGGAGCAAAAGAGGCTGATTGGCGAAATGCCGGTAAAAAATCCGGTTGCTTTTATGGAGGGGGATTACAATCCGCAGGATTTTTTTGATGCAGTGAAAGGACGGGAGGAGTTAGGGGAACGAAGTGCGCGCTGTTATGCCTGCTATCGTCTGCGGTTAGAGCAGGCAGCCAGGATGGCAGAACAGAAGGGCTTTGATTATTTTACCACCACACTGTCCATCAGCCCTTATAAGAATGCGGACTGGTTAAATGAGATAGGGGAAAGGCTGCAGCAGGAATATAGGGTTAATTATCTGTATGCAGATTTTAAAAAGAAAAACGGGTATAAGCGTTCCATTGAATTATCGGAGCAGTACCATTTATACCGGCAGGATTTTTGCGGTTGCAGCTTCAGCAAAGAAGAGGAGAAAAGGCGTAAGCAGAAAAAGTCATAATTTGTTTTTATAATATAATGCGGACCTTATAAAGCTAAAGTTATTATCAATATTATGTTATTTTTATGCAAAAAAATAGAATATATTGTGTAAAAATATGCAAAAGGGGGTTGTCAAAGAAAAAAAAGTGTGTTAGAATTTTTACAATTTGAGAATAAAAGATGAAAGAAAAAGCCCAACCTATGGAGAAGAGCATAGGCTTTGTTAGTGGTTTTTTTTTTGGGCAAAAATCGGAAAGGAAGGTACTTATGAAAGCATTTCTAATCCTGGAAGACGGTCATGTTTTTGAGGGAAAAAGCGTTGGATGCACAGAGGAAATCGTTAGTGAAATTGTATTTAATACATCAATGACAGGTTATCTGGAAGTGTTAACCGACCCATCCTATGCAGGACAGGCTGTATGCATGACGTATCCGTTAATTGGTAACTATGGAGTCTGCTTTGAGGATATGGAGGCGAACAAGCCGTGGCAGTCTGGATTTATTACAAGGGAGATTGCAAAGCTTCCAAGTAATTTCAGAAACCAGGAGGCATTGGAGGAATTTCTGATTGCCAACCATATTACGGGAATTGAGGGAGTGGATACCAGAGCCATTACCAAAATTCTCCGGGAAAAGGGAACCATGCGGGGCATGATTACCACTGACGAGAAGTATAACCTGGAGCTGGTGATTCCGAAGCTGAAGGAATATGAAATCGGTGATGTGGTGCGCATGACCACCTGTAAGGAGATTGAGCATTATGACGGAGACGGTTTCAAGGTTGCCGTAATTGATTTGGGAGCGAAGAAAAATATCATAAGGGAGCTTACCAATAGAGGCTGTGAGGTTACCGTATACCCTTCTTATACAGCGGCAGAGGTTATTTTAGCGGATAATCCGGATGGCATTATGCTGACGAATGGTCCGGGGGACCCGAAAACCAATGTGGAGGTTATAGAGGAGATAAAGAAGCTGTTTGCCACAAAGATACCGATTTTTGCAATTTGTCTGGGACACCAGTTACTGGCACTGGCAAATGGAGCAGACACAGAAAAAATGAAATACGGGCACCGGGGAGCGAATCATCCGGTGAAGGATTTAAAGACCGGCAAGGTCTACATTTCCACCCAGAATCATGGTTATATGGTAAAGGAAGCAACAATCGACAGAGATATAGCTGAAGTAAGCTTTGTCAATGTGAATGATGGAACCGTGGAGGGTGTTCACTATCTGGGGAAGAATGTCCAGACTGTCCAGTTCCATCCGGAGGCATGTGCAGGTCCTCTCGATACAAACTATTTATTTGATGAGTTTATGAATATGATGGAGGTGTCTAAATAATGCCAAAGAATCCGAACATAAAAAAAGTAGTAGTAATTGGTTCCGGTCCCATTGTTATCGGACAGGCAGCAGAGTTTGACTATGCGGGAACACAGGCATGCCGTGCATTGAAAGAGGAAGGCATTTATGTCATTCTCATCAACTCAAATCCGGCAACGATTATGACAGACAAAAATATTGCGGACCAGGTATATATTGAGCCTCTGACTCCTGAAATTGTGAAGAAAGTTATTATGCAGGAAAAACCGGACAGTATTCTGCCAACCCTTGGAGGACAGGCAGCTCTTAACATTGCCATGGAATTAGAGGAATCCGGATTTTTACGCCAGCACAATGTAAGATTGATTGGTACCTCTGCAAAGACCATTAAGAAGGCAGAGGACAGGGATGAGTTTAAGAAGACCATGGAGAAGATTGGAGAGCCTATTGCACCATCTAAGGTAGTAACGAATGTGGAAGACGGACTGGAATTTGTAAAGGTTATCGGATATCCGGCGGTTCTCCGTCCTGCCTATACACTGGGTGGTTCCGGTGGAGGAATCGCAGCAAATGAGGAAGAGTTTGTGGAAATACTGGAAAACGGTCTGCGTTTATCCCGTGTAGGACAGGTTCTGGTGGAGCGCTGTATCGCAGGCTGGAAGGAAATAGAATATGAGGTAATGCGTGATGCCAATGGCACCGGTATCTGTGTCTGCAATATGGAGAATCTGGACCCGGTAGGGGTACATACCGGTGATTCCATTGTGGTGGCACCGTCCCAGACCCTGGCAGACAAGGAATACCAGATGTTGAGAAGCTCTGCCCTTAATATCATTTCAGAATTAAAAATCACAGGTGGATGTAATGTTCAGTTTGCATTAAATCCAACTTCCTTTGAATATTGTGTTATCGAGGTGAATCCCCGTGTCAGCCGTTCCTCTGCGCTGGCGTCTAAGGCAACCGGATACCCGATTGCCAAGGTTTCTGCAAAGATTGCCTTGGGCTATCATCTGGATGAGATTAAGAATGCCATTACCGGCAAGACCTATGCAAGCTTTGAGCCGGCTCTTGACTACTGTGTTGTGAAGATTCCGAGACTTCCCTTTGATAAATTCATCAAGGCAAGCCGTAAGCTTACAACCCAGATGAAGGCAACCGGCGAGGTTATGAGTATCTGTACAAATTTTGAGGGTGCCCTGATGAAGGCGCTCCGTTCACTGGAGCAGCATGTGAACAGCCTGATTTACGAGGATTTAAATGAGCGTCCGCTGGAAGAAATCCGGGAGGAGCTGCACAGGGTAGATGACCGTCGTATTTTTGTAGTAGCAGAGGCAATCCGGAGAGGAATCACTCTGGCAGAAATTCATGAGATTACCAAGATTGACATCTGGTTCCTGGATAAGATTCATAACCTGGTGAAAATGGAGGAACTTCTTGCCAAAGAGGAGCTTACAAAAGAGTTAATGGCAGAGGCAAAACGTCTGGAATTCCCGGATGAGGTGATTGCACAGATTACGGGTAAGACAAAGCAGGAGATTCATGATTTGCGGTTTTCCTATGGAATTTTTCCGGCGTATAAGATGGTTGATACCTGTGCCGCCGAGTTTGAAGCAAGCACACCTTACTATTATTCCTGCTATGACGGGGAGTGTGAGGTGGATGCTACCAGAACAAAGAAGAAGGTAATGGTATTAGGCTCCGGTCCGATTCGGATTGGACAGGGAATTGAGTTTGATTACTGCTCAGTGCACAGCACCTGGACACTTTCCGAGAGCGGATATGAGACGATTATTGTTAACAACAATCCGGAAACGGTCAGTACGGACTTTGATATTGCAGATAAGTTGTATTTTGAACCGCTGACGGCAGAGGATGTGGAAGCAATTGTAAATCTGGAAAAGCCGGACGGCGCAGTGGTACAGTTTGGCGGACAGACTGCCATCAAGCTGACAGAGGATTTATTGAAGATGGGTGTGCCGATTCTTGGTACCTCTGCGGAAAATGTGGATGCGGCAGAGGACAGGGAATTATTTGATGAGATACTGGAGCAATGCTGTATTCCAAGACCAGCCGGAAAGACGGTATTTACCTGCGAGGAGGCGCTTAAGGCAGCCAACGAGCTGGGCTATCCGGTATTGGTGCGGCCATCCTATGTATTAGGTGGTCAGGGTATGCAGATTGCCATAAGCGACCAGGACATTGTGGAATTTATGGAGATTATTAACCGTACCGTGCAGGAGCACCCTATTTTGGTAGACAAGTATTTAATGGGCAAAGAGGTTGAGGTGGATGCCGTTTGTGACGGGGAAGACATCCTGATTCCTGGAATCATGGAGCATGTGGAGAGAGCAGGTATTCACTCAGGAGATAGTATTTCCGTATATCCTGCAAGAAGCATTTCCGACAAGATTAAGAGGGTATTGGAGGACTACACAAGAAAGCTTGCCACAAGTCTTCATGTAATCGGACTGATTAATATCCAGTTTATTGTCTATCAGGAAGAGGTTTATGTGATTGAGGTAAATCCGCGTTCTTCCCGGACTGTTCCATATATCAGCAAGGTAACCGGAATCCCGATTGTTGACCTTGCTTCCAAGGTAATTATTGGCGAGAAAATCAGGGATTTGGGATATACACCAGGATTACAGCCGGAGAGCGAGTATTTTGCAGTAAAAATGCCGGTATTCTCATTTGAGAAGCTGAGAGGTGCGGAAATCAGTCTTGGACCGGAAATGAAGTCAACCGGAGAGTGCTTAGGTATTGCAAAGGATTTCAATGAAGCGCTTTACAAGGCATTTCTGGGAAATGGTGTGGATTTGCCAAAGCATAAGAAGATGGTGCTTACCGTTAAGGATTCTGACAAGCTGGACGCTGTGGAAATCGGAAAGCGTTTTGCTGCATTAGGCTATGAAATCTATTCCACCAGAAGCACCTGCCGTGTGCTGAATGAAAATGGTGTACCGGCTAAGCCTATCAATAAGGTGGAGGCAGAATCACCGAATCTGCTGGATTTGATTTTAAGCCATGAGATTGATTTGGTTATTGATACACCGGCGCAGGGTATTGAGCGGAGTAAGGATGGATTTATTATACGTCGTCATGCGATTGAAACCGGAGTTACGGTACTGACAAGTCTGGATACAGCAAATGCACTTTTAACTTCACTGGAAAAGGCGGATAAGGAGCATCTGACCCTTGTGGATATCTGTACCCTGTAATTCCTGTTTGACAAAAGAAACATTTACAGTATAATAATTATATAAGCAGATGAAAGATTGACGGCGTAATCATGCGCCGTCAGTTTTGATTAAACCAAAAATAGAATATGGAGGGTAAATATGATAGTAGAACCAAAGGTAAAAGGCTTTATCTGTACCACAGCGCATCCGGTGGGCTGTGAAAGGAATGTATTAAAACAGATTGATTATGTAAAAAGAAATGGAGCCATTGACGGTGCAAAGAAAGTACTGGTTATCGGGGCATCCACCGGCTATGGCCTGGCTTCCAGGATTACAGCGGCATTTGGTATGGGCGCTGCTACCATTGGTGTGTTGTTTGATAAAGAGGCAACGGGTAAAAGAACAGCAACTCCCGGCTTGTATAATACAAAAGCCTTTGATGCAGCTGCCAGAAAGGAAGGCCTGTACACAAAATCCATCAATGGAGACGCTTTTTCAGTAGAGATTAAGGAACAGGTAATTGCCGCAATCAAAGAGGATTTAGGCAAGGTGGATATGGTGGTATATTCCCTGGCAGCTCCGCGGAGAACAACTGCGGATGGAGTGACCTATGTGTCCAGCCTGAAGACAACGGGAGAGCCATTTACTCAGAAAAACTGGAATTTAAGAGATAATACGGTTTCCGAGGCAACCATTTCCTCTGCAACAGAGGAAGAGACAGAGGCAACTGTTAAAGTAATGGGCGGTGAGGACTGGATGGACTGGATAGATGCACTGGTAAAAGCCGATGCCATTGAGGAAAATGCCATCACCGTTGCCTATTCTTATATTGGGCCAAAGCTTACATATCCGATTTATCATGAGGGAACCATAGGTATGGCAAAGAAGCATTTGTCCGAGAGCGCAGATGCCATTACCAGGAAGCAGAAGGCGTTGGGAATCCGGGCATATGTTTCCGTTAATAAGGCACTGGTGACTCAGGCGAGTTCCGCCATTCCTGTTGTACCGCTTTATCTTTCTGTACTGTACAGGGTTATGAAAGAAAAGGGTATTCATGAGGGATGTATTGAACAGATGTACCGCTTGTGGGGTGAAAAGATTTTTGGTGCAGATGGCATCGTGGTGGAAGCAGATGGCATGCTGCATGTGGACGATTGGGAAATGCGGGAGGATGTCCAGAAGGAAGTCATGGATATCTGGCAGCAGATTAATAGTGAAAATCTGTTAGAGCTGGCGGATACCGAGGGCTATTGGACTGATTTCTACCAGATGTTTGGCTTTAAAATGGATGGTGTTGACTACTCGGCAGATGTGGAGGTCTGAGGGTCTCAGTTATATTTAATTTCAATTGTAAAACCGCTTTTTACATGGAAGGACAGAAGGTCAGCCACTTCAAATGCAGCCTGAATCAGTTCGTCGGTTTTTTTGGCGGAATATCCGGCATAGCTCATAAGCATATGGATGTGCGTGCCGGCAATCCGGTCGGCTGTTACCCCATTTTCGGACAGACATAGCATCCGGATTAATTCTTTTTTTATGCCGATATTCATCTGTGCCAGAATATCCAGTTCCGTGTCGCTAAATCGTGCAAAGCGGCTGCCGAGATTAAGCAGCAGCTCTTTTTCACTGTCCCTTGTGAAAACCGGAGTGGTTTCGTCAGATAACAGTTGGAAAACAAACCGGGAAAATCTGGTATTGGTTTCCAGCAGACGGTAATAGGTAACAATATGCAGGATGGTTGTAAAATCAGGAGTAAACTGGCTGATATCCAATATGCCGTCAATTGCATTTTTGAATTCTTCCACAACTTTGCAGTAGACCTCCTGTCCTAAAACCTGTTTGTTTTGAAAGTGGTATGGTATCAGCGCCCGGTTTACCTTAGCGGCGCTGCTGATATCAGCATAAGTGGTTTCTGTAAATCCTTTTTTATAAAAAAGCTTTTTGCTTTCCTTGAAAATCTTTCTCTTTGTCTGTTCTCCGGTAAGATAGGTATTGGACATGGCAATTTCTCCTTTGTGTTTACTGGCTTAAATTATAATAGATTTGGAACCTGCTTGCAAGCGGATATGATATGTAGTAAAATCTTTACAATTATAATGCTTTGGCTGTAAATGGGGAACGGGAATGGAATATTATTCGTTAAACAGATATCTGAAGGACACTTTTGGAGAAAAGGTGTATAAAATTGCAATTGATGGTGGCTTCACCTGTCCCAACAGGGATGGAACTCTGGACACAAGGGGCTGCATTTTCTGTTCGGGCGCAGGCTCTGGAGAGTTTGCCGGAAAACGGACGGATTCTGTTACAAGCCAGATAGAAAAGGGAAAGGAACGTTTAAGGGGTAAGATAAAAAACGGAAAATATATTGCATATTTTCAGGCATTTACCAATACATACGCTCCGGTACCCAGGCTCAGGGAGGTCTTTGAGGAAGCCATACAGCATCCGGATATTGTGGCATTGTCCATTGCAACAAGACCGGACTGCCTTCCGGAGGAGGTGGTTTTGCTGCTGCAGGAGCTGAATCGGAAAAAGCCGGTATGGGTGGAGCTTGGTCTCCAGACCATTCATGAAAAATCAGCCGAGTATATCAGAAGGGGATATAGGCTGCCGGTCTATGATGAGGCGGTAAAGAAGCTGAAAAAAATCGGAGTACAGGTGATTGTACATGTGATATTAGGACTTCCGGGAGAGTCGGAAGAGGATATGAAGGCGACGGTTTCCTATGTAGGGAAAAGCGGTGCGGATGGCATAAAATTACAGCTTTTGCATGTGATAAGAGGAACGGATTTAGAGAAGGATTACCGCATGGGTAAATTTAATACACTGGAAATGGATGCATATGTGAGGCTGGTGGCAGACTGTATTGCACTTCTTCCGAAAAATATGGTGATACACCGTATGACCGGGGATGGGGACAAGAAAACCTTGACTGCACCGGAATGGAGCCGGGATAAGAAACGGGTGTTGAATGCGCTGAACGAAGCCATTAGACAAAAGGACAATGTAGTTAATTCTGTGAACACGGTAATGTGAAGTTGTGATATAATATATCAGAGAAATAAAAGGAGAGGATTCCATGAGTGACATTGACTTTATGACTAAGCAACAGACAGGTAATCTGGAAATCCTGCATTCCCTGACTGCCGATTATGTAGGAATTTTCCGTGCTGATTTTGAGACAGACCAGTGTGAAATCTATAAAGCAGTAGACAGGCTGCAGGATAAGACAGCAGGGAATATACAATTTGAAGAGGGATATCAGAGTGCCATAGAAAAGTACATTTCCCTATATGTAGAGGAGAAAGACCAGAAATATGTCCGGGATATGACGGAAAAAAGCTATGTGCTTAATATGCTTCAGACAAAGGAAAAATACTATGTCCGGTATCGTGTGAAAAAGAATCCCCAGCAGGTGGAAAACTTTGAAATTTTCTTTGCCCGTCCGGTGCAGGTGTCTGAGAATCAAATCGTAATTTTTGGATTCCGCAATGTGGATTCCATTGTGCAGAAGGAGGAAAGCTACAGGCAGGAGACACTACGGGACATAGAAGAAGTGCTTGCAGGTTCAAGAACCGGTATCTGGACGATTGAACTGGAAGACGGATGCGAGCCCAGGATGTATGGTGATAAGACTATGCAGATTCTGTTGGGAACCAATGGGGAAGAGACACCGGAAAACTGCTACAGGCTGTGGTTTGAAAATATTGAACCGGAATATGTTGGCATTGTCCAGGAGACGGTCCAGGAGATAATCAAGACCGGGCGCTCGGAGGTCACTTATCCATGGAATCATCCCACCATGGGCAAAATTTATGTGCGGTGCGGTGGTCTTATCGGTAAATTTGAAAAATCCGGTGTCCGGATAAAAGGGTATCATCAGGATATTACAGAGACGGTTGTTACAAAACAGAAGCAGGACCAGGTGATTCTGGAGGCTTTGGTAGAGGCAAAAAGGGCAAATCGGGCAAAGAGTGAATTTCTTTCCCACATGTCCCATGATATCCGTACTCCGATAAACGGAATTCTGGGAATGCTCACAATTGCAGATAAAAATCAGGATGATATGGAAAAACAGAGGGAATGCAGGGAAAAAATCCGGGTGTCAGCAGAGCATTTGCTATCCCTCATCAATGATGTTCTTGATATCAGCAAGCTGGAAAGCGGCGCATTTTCTTTTGCAGAGGAAGCTTTTGACATCTGTGAGGTGCTGGATAATTGTATCAGTATTCTGCGTCCTCAGGCAGAGGAACAGGGGATGCATTTAGAGGAAAGAAAAATTAATTTGTGCCATACCAGTCTGGTGGGAAGCCCGCTTCATATCAGACAGATTCTCATCAATATAATTGGCAATGCAATCAAATATAACCAGCCAATGGGAAGTATATTTGTATCCACGGAAGAAGTATCTTCCGAAGAAGGCTTTGCCAGATATCAGTTTATTGTCAGAGATACCGGAATTGGAATGAGTGAGGATTTTCTGAAGTACATTTTTGAACCATTTACACAGGAAAGTGATGATGCGAGAACGAGCTTTAAGGGTGCGGGTCTTGGAATGTCGATTACCAAGAAGCTGGTAGACCAGATGGGCGGAACCATTGAAGTGGAGAGCAGGCTTGAAGAGGGAAGTACATTTAAGGTTACACTGCCAATTAAAATAAATGAAGAACAGGGGCAACAGACGACAGAACAGGAAGAGGATATACCGGTTAATATTTCAGGCATGAAGGTTCTCCTGGTGGAGGATAACGCCATAAATTGTGAGATTGTGCAGTATATGCTGGAGGATGCGGGAGCCGTAGTGGTAATAGCAGAAAATGGAAAGGTGGCTGTGGATACATTTACGGCAGCGGAGTACGGTGCATTTGACTGTATTCTTATGGATGTTATGATGCCGGTTATGAACGGTCTGGAGGCAACCCGTGCCATTCGTAATCTGGACAGACCGGATGCAGAAAGTGTGCCGATTATTGGTCTGTCAGCAAATGCATTTGAAGAGGATGTTGTAAAAGCAAGGGAAGCCGGAATGAATGAGCATCTGACAAAGCCAGTGGATATGGAAAAGATGTTTAAGGTTATGTGGCAGCTGAGAAAGAAATAGAGATGGTGTTGATAGTAATGAGTGTTGAAAATGTGTGTAAGGGGGGATGAAATATGCTGCAGGTTATCCGCAGGCATGCAATTATATTTTTCTGTATATGTATAGCTGCACTTTTGGGAGGCTCCTGCTTTTGGTATTATCGTCAGATTAATGAAAATATCTATCGGTCAACGATTGACAATATACAGGAGCTGGCGGAGCATGATTTGAATGCAATAAAGACAAATGTGGAAAGGAACTGGAACCAGCTGGAGGCAATTCACAACAGAATGCTGTATTATGATTATTCCAGTGTTGGTGAGATGCAGGAAAGACTGCATGTGGAGCAGAATACCAGTAATATTGAAAAGCTGTATTATGTGTCTGAGGACGGAAAACTATATTCCGGTGATTACATCATTTCAGAGGATTCCAATCTGATATCCGAATTTGAAAAAGAGGAAGACCGGTTTGTTATCCGATATGATGATGTAAATACCGACATTCCGGAACTTCAGAGAGAATATCTGCTGTACGGGATTCGGGTGGAACCTTGGGAAGTGGAAGGAATCGTGTTCACCGGTATAATCAGCAAAATATCAATTGACAGTATGCAGGATGAGCTGATTATTCAATCCTATGACGGACAGGGCTTAAGCAGTGTTGTGGATGCAGATGGATATTATATTATTAATGTAAACAGGGCGCTAAGCTTTCAGGAACGGCAGAATTTCTATTCTGACTTTGACCAGAAACGGTTTTTAACAGAGGACGAGGATATAAAGGGAATTGAACAGGGTCTGAAGAATGGAGAAATTTATACAACGATATATTGCGACGAAGAGGGCAACGAAAAGGTCATGACCTTCCAGAAAATAGGACAGATGGATTGGTATTTTATTATGGAGATTTCCCAGGATGTATTTAGAGAACAGACCAGCAGTATCATGTATTTGTCTTTGATAGCCGGTATTCTTGTGGTGGTTGCGCTGGTATTCTCTCTGGGAATGTGGTACATGATGATGCGGAAATCTCTTCATGCAAAAACCCAGCTTGAGGCAAGAAATGAATTTCTGTCCAACATGAGCCATGAAATCAGAACACCGCTTAACGGACTCATTGGTCTGAATCATCTCATGGTTCAAAATATAGATGACAAGGAAAAGCTTCGGGGATATCTGCAAAAGGCATCCCATGCGGCACAGTATCTGCTGGCTCTGGTAAACGATATTCTGGATATGTCAAAGCTGCAGGCTGGGAAGGTAGAGCTGCACATAGCTCCGGCGAATCTGGAAATGATTCTTGACAATGTGATTTCCATGCAACGGGAAAACATAGAAGGGAGAGGACTGGAGCTGCGTGTGGAATCGGATATAGCAGAACCGTGGATAGAATGTGATGAAGTGAGAATTAAGCAGGTGCTGATGAATCTGCTGAGCAATGCAGCAAAATTTACTCCCCGGGCCGGAACGGTTACGGTGAGAATGCGTCAGGAAGGGTGGGAGGAGGCCGATGGAAAACAGATTATAAAGAACTGCTTTGAAGTTGAGGATACCGGTTGTGGTATGAGTGAAGAATTTCAGAAGCATATTTTTGAAGCTTTTACGCAGGAAAGAGAGCATAACGCAGAAAGCCAGAAGGGAACAGGTTTGGGCATGTCCATCAGCTATCTGTTGATGAAGGCGATGGATGGAAGTCTTTCTGTGGAGAGCAGGCTGGGAGAAGGAAGTATTTTTTATGTTTCTTTTCCGGCTGTGGTGGCACAGGAGCAGGAACATATGCCGGCTGACCAGGATGTGGATGCAGCTGCCCTTGATTTGGACAATCTGAATATTCTGATAGCAGAGGATAATGAAATTAACGCAGAAATTTTAACGGAAATACTGAAGGAGCATAATATTACATCGGAGGTAGCAAGGAACGGCAAGGAAGCTGTCGAAAAATTCGCTGCCTCGGCTCCCGGAACCTATCCGATTATTCTGATGGATATCCAGATGCCGGAAATGGACGGATATGAGGCTGCAAAGGCGATTCGTAACCTGAAGCGTACCGATGCCGGTACAGTGAGGATTTTGGCATGTACAGCAAATACATTCCAGGAGGATATTGACAGAGTGATGGAAAGCGGTATGAATGGTTTTATTGGAAAGCCTATCAATATTGAGGAGCTGTTTTTAAAATTGAGTGAGTAGGAGGATGCAAATGAAAAAAAGATATTTGGGAGTTATGGTGATACTGGGTTTGGGGCTGCTATTGTCTGGCTGCGCAAAGAAAGAGGAGGTCAGTATTACGGTTAAGGTTCCGGTACTGACTATGGACACTGTGGTGGATTCGGATATAAGGAGTGCAGATGAGTTCCTGGAAAAGGCAGCGGAGGCATTTGAGGCGGAGAATGAAGGAGCAACGGTGCGTGTCATGACCTTTGAACAGACAAAGGAGGATGAGGCAGTTACCGGCTGCTTCGATACAGATGAGGCGGCTGATGTGCTGTACGAGGGATATTTTAATATGGCAACTTATATTTATTCAGGCAGAATGGTTCCTCTGGATGATATGATATCCGATGGGATGCGGAATGATATTGACAGCAGTATGTGGGAGATGAGCCAGGCAGAGGGAAGAACCTACATGATACCGTTTTTGAGCCTGCAAAATACCTATATATACAATAAGGAGCTGTTCCGGGAAGCAGGATTGGAAAAATATCTGACAGAGGAGGATGTCATCCAGAACTGGACCCTTGAAGAGTGGGAGGAGATTCTGGCTGCATTGAAGGAAAAACTGCCGGAGAACATCTACACCCTGCCTATGTATGCGGTAAACAATCAGGGAGATACCCACACGATGACTTTGATTCGCAGTATGGGCAGCAGCTTTTTTGATGAAGACGGGAAATTCCACCTTAATACGGAGGAGGGAATTGCCGGACTTCAGTGGATTAAGGATAATGCGGAAAAAGGATATTATCCGCCGTACTGCGAGGATTTGGAGATATCCGATACAGTAGAGCTGTTTTTTAATGAACAGATAGCTTTTATGATTGGCAACAGTGCAAACAGCAGTGGAGTTCCCTTTGATTGCGGTGTGGTAAATTTCCCGGGCGGGGAAAACGGATATGCCACCGCTTTTGTCACAGGCTTTTCTGTATTTGATAATGGAGATGAAAAAAAGCTGGAGTTGGCAAAAGAATTTGTGAAATATATTTGTGATACAGATACCTGGAGAGATTATTCTGCCGGAGCGATTCCGGCAAGCCAGAAAACTGCGGATAAATACAAGGAGCAGATTCATATGCTGGAGGAATATTATCAGAATAATGCAAATGTTGTGGATTTTACGGCAAATAATCCCAACTGGAGAGGAGTAAGGGAAACCTTCTATCCCCATATACAGAAGCTGCTGCGGGGAGACGAAACAGCGGCAGAGGCTGCAGCAGGGCTTGATGAGGATTGTAATGCAGCCATTGAGGAAGGTTACCGTACGGGACGTCTGCATGAGTAAAGAGAGGAGCTGAAAGTGTTCCGGATGTTTCCTGAAGATGCAGTTTGGACTGCCGAAAGCTGTCTGGTTTCAAGTCTAAGTAATAAGTAGCAAATCATTTTAATGATAGGAAGAACAAAATGGCGCTCTGCTTTGGCAGGGCGTTTTTGGGCGTGCAGAAAAAGCGAATTGTATAGAAATTAGAATAGGAATTTAGGGGCTTGTATGATATAATTAGAGTAATAAATCGGAATTTGTTATTTGTATGAAATAGTAGAAAACATTAAAACTATAATTTGTCATATCTGTTGCGGAAGAGGTGTGTGTCATGGAAAAGTGGGAAAAGGTATTTTATGATAAAGGAACTAAAAAGAATTACAGATTTCCTAAAAATTTAAACAAGGATAATGAGTATTTTGAAGAAGTTCTTAAATTTATGAATACTTTGATTGAAGATTTAAGAAGTAATGATATTGAACAAGCGTATATTAAAATTGCTGAAGAGTACAAAAATTTATTCCAAAGTGTTCTTACAAAGTATTATGAGGGGAAAATAGTTGATGCATATAATATCTGTCTCTTATACACATCTCCGAGCCCACGAGACCGGAGCCTATC